>Ga0307516_10001867_pt1 | contig 28877 bp, 21 predicted proteins | sample 19_EM_MG_FD_203310 | JGI IMG/M metagenome (GOLD analysis project Ga0307516, IMG submission 203310) | Populus trichocarpa ectomycorrhiza microbial communities from riparian zone in the Pacific Northwest, United States - 19_EM | ecosystem: Host-associated > Plants > Roots > Unclassified | place... | reverse complement strand
TTCCAGCGTGCGTACTTGTCGTCCGTGCCGGTGGTTTCCCAGCCATAGCCGCTGGCCGCGGCAGCCGTGGCCGTGACGGCGCGGCCGTAGCGGGCCAAGGCCGTGTTGGCGGTGGCACTGCGCAGCGCCTGGTCGCCCGCCGCGCGGAAGAAGTACCCGGCCCAGTTTTCTTCGCCTGTAAGCAACGTGCCCCAGGGCGTCTGGCCGGTGCCGCAATTGTTGAGCGTGCCGCGTGTCTGCGTGCCGGTGGGCGAGAACTTCGTCACCAGCTGCGCGCTGCCTCGCGCCGGGCCGGACAACTCCATCGGCGTCAGCGGCGTGACGCGGCGGTTGAAGGCGGAGTTCTGCACGTAGGCAAACCTGCCGGCGGTCTTGCGGATCTCGACCACCGCGACGCCATGGCCATCGACCTCGATGTCGGTTTCGCTGGCCAGACGCGGATTGGCGCCCGGGCCATTGGCATGCAGGAACTGCCGGTTGAGGTTTTCGTGATTGATAGTCAGCAGCGCACGGTCATTGCCGGTGGCATCGGGTGCGCCCGCGGCGGACAAGCCGAAGTACAGCATGCCGTCATGGTGGTCCCCAGCGCGGCGGTCGTAGCCGGTGTCGGTGCCGTCGTTCTTGTAGGCCGGCGCGTCGGCGAACAGCGGGTCGCCGGTGGCCAGGATCGCGGTCGCGGTGTAGCCGGCGGGCACGGTCGCGGTGTCCGCCCGGGTCTTGGCCACCGCGGAGAAGGCCAGCAGCGTCTCGGTCGGCGCGGGCGCCGGTGCGGGTGCCGGGGCCGGATCGTCGTCGTCGCTGCCGCATGCGGCCAGCGCCAGGCTGCCGAACGCCGAGGTCAGCGCCGCACCCAGGCTGCCGCGCAGCACATGGCGCCGGCTGAGCCGGGTGGCTACCACCGACTCGAACGTCGGATTCGACGAGGTGTTGCAGTTTTCTTCGGCAAGCGATGACAAAGACAGATCGGTCGGCGTGTTCATTGCAGCCCTCCTCAAGATGTAAAAACTGTCGAAGGGTAGGGAGCGTCAATGAAACGCGTGTGACGGTTGCGCTCCTGGGCGGCCAAGGGCCCGGGCCATCAATCTCTCAGCGCGACCGGGCCAGCCGCGGGTCCAGCAGGTCGCGCAGGCCATCCCCCAGCAGGTTCAAGCCCAGCACCGACAGCGCAATGGCCAGGCCCGGCCACACCGCCAGCCACGGGGCCTGGAACATCAAGGTCTGGGCCTCGCTGAGCATGCGGCCCCAGCTGGGCTGGGGCGGCTGGGTGCCCAGGCCCAGGTAGCTCAAGGCCGCCTCGGCCAGGATGGCCACCGCGAACTGGATCGTCGCCTGCACGATCAGCACCGCGGCGATGTTGGGCAGCACGTGGTCGCGCGTGATGCGCCAGGCGCCCTTGCCCGCCGCGCGGGCCGCCAGCACGTAGTCGCGCGACCACACGTCATGGGCCGCGGCGCGCGCGATGCGCGCGAACCAGGGGATGTTGAAGATGCCGATCGCGGCCGTGGCGGTGAGCAGCCCCGGGCCATGGAGGGCTGCGAGCAGGATGGCCGTGAGCAGCGCCGGAAAGGCAATGCTGAAGTCGCTGGCACGCATCACGAGCGCCTCGACCCAGCCGCGCCGCGCGGCGGCGAGCAGGCCCAGCGACACGCCCACCAGCATGCCGATGCCCACGGCGATGAGCCCCACCGCCATGCTGTTCTGGCTGCCCACCAGGATTTGCGAGGCAATGTCGCGACCCAGGCTGTCGGTGCCCAGCCAGTGCGCGGCCGACGGCCCGGCCAGCTTGTGGGGCACGTCGATGGCCGCCGGCGGATACGGCGACCAGGCCAGCGACAGCGCCGCCGCGCCGATCAGCAGCAGCACCAGCACGGCACCGAGGGCAAAGCTGGGGTGGCGCAGCGCGCGCTGCCGGAAGCTGCTCACGGTTCGCCCACTGTCCGCAGCCGCGGGTCGAGCACGGCATAGAGCAGGTCCACCCCCGCGTTGATGACCACCACGCTGGCCGCCAGCAGCATGACCACGTCGCGCACCACCACCAGGTCGCGATTGCCGATGGCCTGGAACACCAGGCGCCCCAGCCCCGGCAGCACGAACACGTTTTCAATCACCACGGTGCCGGCCACCAGGTTGGCGAACTGCAAGCCCATGACCGTGAGCACCGGGATCATGGCATTGCGCAGCACGTGCCGCCACAGCACCGCGCCCCGGCCCACGCCCTTGGCGCGCGCGGTGCGGACAAAGTCTTCGCGCATCACCTCCAGCACCGCCGAACGCGTCACGCGGGCCAGGATCGCGGCCTGCACCACGGCCAGCGAGGCCGCCGGCAGCACCAAGGCCAGCAGGCCCTCCCACAGGCTGGCGGCCGTGACGGCACCGCTGTCCGCGTCGGTCCATCCCGGGAAGCCGCCCGCGTTGAACCACTCCAGCCGCACCGAGAACAGCAGGATCAGCAGGATCGCGAACCAGAAGCTGGGCACCGCCATGCCCACCTGGCTGGCCGCCATCACACCCACGTCGCCCAAGCGGCGGTGATGGGCCGCCGCGTACAGACCCAGCGCCAGCGCCATGGCCGTGGTGAGCGCCATCGCCAGCACGGCCAGCGGCAGGCTCACCTGCAAGCGCTCGGCAATCAGCTCGGCCGTGGGTGTGTCGTAGGAACTGCTCAACGCCGTGCGGCCCCGGGCCAGGCCGGTGATCCACTCGGCATAGCGCAGCGGGGCCGGCCGATCCAGGCCCAGCCGGGCTTCCAGCGCGGCCACGGCCTCGGGCGAGGCCGTTTCGCCCAGCCGCACCTGGGCCGCCGTGCCGGGCAGCAGCTCCAGGGCCGCGAAGACCAGCACGGAGGCGACCCACAGGGTGGCGATGAACCCGGCCAGGCGCCGGAGCAGGAAGTGCGTCATGACAGGGCAGGATGGCGCGGCCGGCCATCATGCCCGAAGAACCCTCGCCTACGTCCCTGCCGCCCAGTGGATCTGGCCATGCAGGGCCGGCGTCCCGCCCTCGCAGTGCTGTTCGAAGCGCAGGTCGACCGCGCTCAGCACCCCTGCGGTGTAGACGACACGGTCCACCACGAACCAGCCCCGCAGCGTGTTGCAGCCACGGCCATTGCCGGACCAGTTCAGGCCGCCTTTCACCGGGTTGTGGAAGGGATAGCGCTGCAGGTCGCCGTAGTAGCCCGGCTGCAGCTGGGAGAGCGTGCTCATGGCCTGGAAGTCGCCATACCAGTACTGCGAGCCGTTCAGGTACACGCGCAAATAGCCTGCGTTGCTGGTCGCGGCAAAGGTGGCCGTGGCCGGGGTGTAGGTGCGGGTCAGGCCTTGGCCGATGTAGTCGCCGGCGTCGCTCTGCAGGACCACGTAGTTGCCGCTGGCAGGCACGGTGCCCGGCGCCGGTTGCCACAGGTCGGCCGGCGGCGGGTTCACAGGTCCCGGCGGGGTGGTGTCGTCGTCCACCGACCAGCGGATGCGGCCGCGCAGCGCCGGCGTCACGCCTTCGCAGTGCTGCTCGAAGCGCAGGTCGATCTCCTGGAGCTTGCCGTTCAGGTAGGTGATGCGGTCCACCACGAACCAGCCCTGCAAGGTGTTGCAGCCGCGGCCCTCGCCGGACCAGTTCAGGCCGCCCTTCACCGGGTTGTGGAAGGGGTAGCGGCGCAGGTCACCGTAGTAGCCCGGCTGCAGTTGGGAGAGCGAATTCATGGCCTGGAAGTCGCCGGACCAGGAGTCGTCGCCATCCACCCTGGCCGCGAGGTAGCCGCCATTCGTGCTCAGCGTCAGGTTGGCCGTGGCCTGGGTGTAGAGCAGGCTCTGACCCGCGCCGATGTAGTCGCCCGTGTCGCTTTGCAGGTAGATGAAGTTGCCCTTGTCCGGCGTGGCCTCCGGGGCGGGCTTCCACAGCCCGGCAGGCGGTGGGTTGACCGGCCCCGGTGCGGCCGTGCTGTCACCGGAGGCCCAATGGATGCGGCCGTGCAGGGCCGGCGTGCCACCCTCACAGCGCTGCTCGAAGCGCAGGTCGATCGACGCCAGCTGGTTGTCGATGTACGTGACGCCGTCGACCACGAACCAGCCCAGCAAGGTGTTGCAGCCGCGGCCCTGGCCGGACCAACTGAGCCCGCCCACCGCCGGGGTGTGGAAGGGGTAGCGCGTCAGGCCGCTGTAGTAGCCCGGCTGGAGCTGCGTCAGCGTGTTCATGGCCTGGAAGTCGCCCGACCAGGTCTGGTCGCCATTGATGCTCACGGCAAGGCGCCCTGCGCTCGTGCTCGCGCCGAGGATCGCCGTGGCCGGCGTGTACGTATAGCTCAGGCCCTGGCCGATGTAGTCGCCGGGCTGGCTTTGCAGGTAGACGTAGTTGCCGCTGGCAGGCAGGCTGCCCGGTGGCGGTTGCCACAGGTCGGCCGGCGGCGGGTTGATCGGCCCGGACAGCGCGGCCGTGGCGGTGGCTGCCGCGGTCCAGTGGACCTGGCCGCGCAGCGCAGCCGTCTTGCCCTCGCAGCGCTGCTCGAAGCGCAGGTCCAGCGAGGCCAGGTCGGTGCCGTGGTGGGTGGTCTGATAGCTGACCTGGTCGACGGTGAACCAGCCCTGCGCGGCGCTGCAACTGCGCCCCTCGCCCGACCAGCTCAGGCCGGTCTGCGTGGCATCGCGCAGGGCCTTGCCGTGGTAGCCGGGCTGCAGCTTGTCCTGCGCCCCCTGGAGCTGGAATTCGCCCGACCAGGCTTCGCTGCCGCCCACGCGCACGGCCAGCCGGCCGGCCGTCACGCTGACGGCGATGTCCGCATTGCCGGACGTGTAGGCGTAGGTGCGGCCCTGGCCGATGTCATCGCCCGCGTCGCTTTGCAGGTGGACGAAATTGGGGGCCGCCTGCGGGGCAGGCGTGGTCTCCACAGGCTCGGGGCCCGAGCCCCCGCAGCCTGCCAGGACGATGGCCAGGATGAGAGATCCCAGCCCATGTAGGGTCTTCAGAGGTCGCATTGGTCTTTCTCCGTGGGTACTGTCGCCACACGAGGACACCGGGGGCAGGCAGCGGCACGGCATGCCAAGCGGCAGGAAGGTCCCGACCCTGACCCGGGACCTGGCGGCCGTCATCGCGGCCGGCATGCGCAGAACCCCGGGACCACTGGTGGCGAGAGGAGCACTCCCGGGCTGGCAAGTCGCTGCATTCTGTGGCGGCAACCTCAAGCCGTGGGGTGTCTTCAGCACCCCCTCTTGGGGGCCCTGCCGGGACCTTTGCGGGCCCATGCCGCTTCTGCATACACAGGACGGTGGACAGCCGATGCGCACAGCGACAATCGCGCCGCACGCGTGCCCCTGCAGGAACGGTCACCGCACAGCCCCTCCCCTGCCCTTGCCCATGCGCCTTCGCACCAAGATCATCCTGCTCGCCGTGCTGCCGCTGGTGGCCTCGCTGGCCTTGATCGCGCTGGCCGTGCGCCACCAGGAGCTCAACCTGGCAGGCCGCGAACATGCCATGGTGCAGCGGGCCTACATGGCGGCCCGCCGGGCCGAGCTGCGCAACTATGTGGAGCTGGCCGCCAGCACGCTGCGGCCGCTGTACGAGCGCGCGCACGACGACCCGACCGACCGCCAGGAGGCCCTGCGGCTGCTGGCCTCGCTGGACTACGGCGAAGACGGCTACTTCTTCGTCTACGACCTCCACGGCACGGTGCTCATGCACTCGCGCCAGCCCGAGCTGGTGGGCCGCAACCTGTGGGAGCTGCGCGACCCGCAGGGCCGCCTCACGATCCAGGAACTGGTGGCCCGCGCCAAGGCCGGCGGCGGCTACGTGGACTACCTCTGGCGCAAACCTTCCACCGCGCAGGTGGTGCCCAAGCTGGGCTACGTGATCGCGCTGGAGCGCTGGCAATGGATGCTGGGCACGGGCCTGTACCTGGACGACATCCAGGCCGTGATGGCGCAGCTCGACCACGAGGCCAGCGCCAACATCGCCACCACGCTGGTCTGGATCGCCGCCATGGCGGTGTTCGGCGTGGCCTTCATCAGCGCCACCGGCCTGCTGCTCAACCTCAGCGAACACCGCGTGGCCGACACCAAGCTGCGGCTGATGGCGCGGCAGGTGGTGCAATCGCAGGAGGACGAGCGCGCCCACCTGGCCCGCGAGCTGCACGACGGCACCAGCCAGGCGCTGGTGTCGTCCAAGCTGCTGGTCGAGTCGGCCGTGGCAGCGCTGGAGAAGGGTGACCGCCCGCCGGCCACGCTGCTGGCCCAGGCGCTGGGCCGGCTCAATGCCAGCCTGACGGAGATCCGCCGCATCTCGCACCGGCTGCGGCCGGCCCTGCTCGACACCCTGGGCCTGCCGGCCGCGCTGGAACACCTGGGCAGCGAGTGCAACGAGGTGGGCACGGCCGCCGTCAGCGTGGCCATCGAGGGCACCGCGCGCGACCTGCCCGAGGTGGTGAAGACGGTGCTGTTCCGCATCGCGCAGGAGGCCTTGACCAACATCGCCAAACATGCCCGCGCCGCCCGGGTGGAACTGCGGCTGCAGTTCAGTGAGCAAGGGGCGGTGGCGCTGAGGGTCACCGACGATGGCCAGGGCTTCGACACCGAGGCCGTGCACCGCCACCCCGAGCGCGGCCTGGGCCTGCGCAGCATGCGCGAGCGCCTGGCCTCCATCGGCGGCAGCCTGCAGGTGGAATCGCGCCCGGGCCACGGCACGCAGATCGACGCCCAGGTGCCGGCGGCGGTGTTGGCAAAGCTGGGCGCAGAATGACCGCCATGCCCCAGCCGGAGATCCGCATCCTGCTCGTCGATGACCACCCCATGGTGCGCGACGGGTTGCGGGCCCGGCTGCACACGGTGCCGCACTTCCAGGTGGTCGGCGAGGCCGGCCACGCCGACGAGGCCCTGGCTGCCCTGGCGGCCACCACGCCCTCGGTGGTGGTGCTGGACGTGGGCCTGAAGGACCAGAACGGCATCGAACTCGCCCGCGCGCTGCTGGACCGCCAACCCGACCTGCGCGTGCTGATGTTCAGCATGTACGACAACCCCGAGTACGTGCAGCGGGCCTTGCAGGCCGGCGCACGCGGCTACGTGCTCAAGGACGCCCCGGCCAGCGAGATCGTGGCCGCCATCGACGCGGTGGCCGCGGGCGGCACCTTCCTGAGCCCGGCGGTGTCACGCCGGCTGTTCCGCAACCAGGCGCCGCGGCCGCTGCTGTCGCCGCGCGAGAGCGAGATCCTGGCCGCCATCGGCCGGGGCGAATCGAGCAAGCAGATGGCCCGCACGCTGGGGCTGAGCGTGCGCACGATCGAGACACACCGCCAGAACATCAAGCGCAAGCTGGAGCTGGAAGGCCAGGCCGAATTGATTCGGTACGCGGTGGCTCATAGCCAGCCGTTGCGGGGCAGTTGAAGTCCCCCACGGGTTCTCCCCTACGAAGTTCCGCGGAGCCCGGCCTCGCGGCCTGACGGATGCGCGCCGGCAGGGGTTTGCGCACACTCGACGTGCCCCATCGAACCCCAGAGGCCGGGGGCCCACCCACCCGGGCCGGACCCTCAGCAGGAGACAAACCCCATGCTTACCCTTCGCCGCCATCTCGCATGGCTGGTCATCGCCATCCTCGGCGCGTTCTCGCTTGCCACCCTGGCCCTCGGCCGCGGTGAGGCGGTGAGTGCGCTGTGGGTGGTCGCGGCCGCCCTCTGCGTCTACCTCATCGCCTACCGCTACTACAGCCTGTTCCTGGCCACCCGCGTGCTGGGCCTGGACGAACGCCGCCGCACGCCGGCCTGGACCCACAACGACGGCCTGGACTACGTACCCACCAACAAATACGTGCTGTACGGCCACCACTTCGCCGCCATCGCCGGCGCCGGGCCGCTGGTGGGCCCCGTGCTGGCGGCGCAGATGGGCTACCTGCCCGGGCTGCTGTGGATCCTGGCCGGCGTGGTGTTTGCCGGCGCGGTGCAGGACTTCGTGGTGCTGTTCATCTCCACGCGGCGGGACGGCCGCTCGCTGGGCGACCTGATCAAGCAGGAGATGGGCACCGTGCCCGGCCTGATCGCGCTGTTCGGCACCTTCATGATCATGGTCATCATCCTGGCGGTGCTGGCGCTGATCGTGGTCAAGGCACTGGCCGATTCGCCCTGGGGCACCTTCACGGTGGCGGCCACCATCCCTGTTGCGCTCTTCATGGGCGTGTACCTGCGCCACCTGCGCCCCGGGCGCATCGGCGAGGTGTCCGTGATCGGCTTCGTGCTGCTCATGCTGGCCATCGTGGCCGGCCAGTGGGTGCATGAGAGCCCCACCTGGGCGCCGCTGTTCAGCTTCGACGGCAAGGCGCTGGCCTGGATGCTGATCGGCTACGGCTTCGTGGCGGCCTCCATCCCGGTGTGGCTGCTGCTGGCACCGCGCGACTACCTCTCCACCTTCCTGAAGATCGGTACCATCGTCGCGCTGGCCATCGGCATCGTGATCGTGGCGCCGGACCTGCAGATGCCCGCGGTCACGCCCTTCGCACAAGGCAACGGGCCGGTGTGGGCAGGCAACCTGTTCCCATTCCTCTTCATCACCATCGCCTGCGGCGCGGTGTCGGGCTTCCATGCCCTCATCGCCTCGGGCACCACGCCCAAGATGCTGGAGAACGAAACCCACGCCCGCTTCATCGGCTATGGCGGCATGCTGGCCGAGTCGTTCGTGGCCGTGATGGCGCTGGTGGCGGCCTCGTGCATCGAGCCGGGCGTGTACTTTGCGATGAACAGCCCGGCGGCGCTGGTGGGCAGCGATGCCCAGAGCGTGGCGCACACGATCTCCACCTGGGGCTTCGTCGTGACGCCGGAGATGCTCACGCAGACGGCGGCAGACGTGGGCGAGAAGACCATCCTGGCACGCGCCGGCGGCGCGCCCACGCTGGCGGTGGGCATGGCCCACATCCTGCACCAGGTCATCGGCGGCAAGGCGATGATGGCCTTCTGGTACCACTTCGCGATCCTGTTCGAGGCCTTGTTCATCCTCACTGCGGTGGACGCCGGCACGCGCGCCGGGCGCTTCATGCTGCAGGACCTGCTGGGCAGCTTCGTGCCGGCCCTCAAGCGCACCGACTCATGGGTGGCCAACCTGATTGCCACCGGGCTGTGCGTGGGCGCCTGGGGCTACTTCCTCTACCAGGGCGTGGTCGATCCGCTGGGCGGCATCAACACGCTGTGGCCCTTGTTCGGCATTGCCAACCAGATGCTGGCAGCGGTGGCGCTGATGCTGGGCACGGTGGTGCTGTTCAAGATGAAGAAGGACCGCTACGCCTGGGTCACCATCGTGCCGGCCTTCTGGCTGCTGGTGTGCACGCTCACGGCGGGGTGGCAGAAGATCTTCTCGCCCGACGTGCGGGTGGGTTTCCTGGCCCATGCGACCAAGTACGCCGATGCACTGACACAAGGCAAGCTGCTGGCACCGGCCAAGACGCCTGGGGCGATGGAGCGCATCGTCTTCAACGACCGGCTCGACGCGGCCTTGTGCGCCCTCTTCATGTTCGTGGTGATCAGCGTGCTGGTGTACAGCGTGCGGGCCGTGCGTGCGGCGCGGGCCGAGGGCCGGCCCAGCGCGCAGGAGGCGCCGTTCCAGCCGCTGCCAGCCGGGGCGGGCGGTGAATGACGACCCCTCGTCCGAGGGGATCCGGGCCGGCTTGGGAGCGGCCCGGCGCTCGGCCCGGTTCAACCCGGTGAGTGACGCCGGGGTTTCCGCAGGCACGCGCCTGGCCGGCGATCTGGGCCGGGCCGGGCGCTACCTGGCCCAGGGGCTGCGGCTGATGGTGGGCTTGCCGGACTACGACGCCTACCTCAGCCACATGGAGGCCACCCACCCGGGCCAGCCGGTGATGCCGTACGAGGAGTTCTTCCGCGAACGGCAGGACGCGCGGTATGGGGGCCGGCGCAGCGGGGGCTGCTGCTGAAGCGGCAGAGCGCTCGCAGTCACCGCACGGCCAGCCGCATCACCTCGCTGCTGGCCGTGTCCAACTGAAGCAGTCGCCCGCGGTCGTCGCACAGCAGCCAGGTGCTGCCGCAGGCGCGCAGGCTGAGCACACCGTCGGCAGGCCAGCGCACGGTGGCCCGCGGGGTGGCCTGCGAGGCCCCCGCAGAAAGCCGGATCCAGCACGCCGTGCGGTACGGGGCACCGGGCTCCCGCCACACCAGCACCAGCCAGTCGCCCGCCGTGTGGGCCAGCACCTCCTGTGCGTCAGCGCGCGGCAAGGCGATTCGGCCGGCTGAACCGGCCACGTGCCAGGACACCTGCAGCGCGGCCGGGTCAGCAGTGTGCACATACAGGTTCACCAGGCCGCGCTGGGGATTCAGCAGCCGCCGAGGCTGGGGCTCCGCCGTCTTGGGCAACGCGTCGCGCGCAGCCAGGCGCCGCTGCGGCAGGTGGTAGGTCCACAGCTCGTCGCCCACCACCACCTGCTCCACCTCGGCCGAGGTACTGAGCGCCCGCACCGGGCCGGGCAGATCGGGCACCTGCCACAGCACCTCGTGCAGGCTGTGGCCGGTGTCCAGCACCTGCAGCCGCGAACCGCGGGCCACGGTCCAGCCCAGGCCGTCGAACTCGCCGGCAAAGTGGTCCAGCTCGGCCACACCCAGGTCGCTGACGTGGCGCCGCACCAGGTCGAGCCGGCTCACGCGCCACAGGCCATCGCGGCGTGCCAGGGCCAGTGCCTGCTGGCGGCTGTGGGCGATCACCAGCCGCTGCGCCGGCACGTTGAAGCGCGTGAGTGGGCGGCCGGCGGCATCCACGATCAAGACGCCCGCCTCGCCCAGTGCCACCAGGTGGCGCCGGTCGCCCAGGGGCACCGCGTCGAAGAGCACATGCGCGCCGGGCTCTGGGGCCTCGCCAACCAGCACCTCGTCGCGCAGCGACAAAGGCTGGCGCCGGGCCGCGGGCCAATCGGCCGAAGGCAGGTCGGCCTGCAGCAAGGCATCACCACCCAGCGTCACCAGGCTTTGCAGGGCTTTCTTGTCGAGCCGGCCCTGGCCCTGCGCCTGGTCGGCCAGCACGGCGCCGGTCAGGGCCGCGGCCAGCGCACGGGGCGCCTCGCCCTGGCTGGCCGCAGCGAGCAAGGCCTCGGCCAGCGCGCCGCGTTCGCGGTGCAGGCCGCGTTCGTCGCGCAAGGCCTGCAGCCGCGCGGCGTGGCGGTCCAGCGTGTCGGGCAGCAGCAGCGCGCGCTGCACCAGCGCCCGTGCACCCAGTTCGCCCTCGGCCGACTCGGCCGCCTGCAACCACTCCAGGGCCCGGGCACGCAGGGCCTCGACCGGCCACACGGCGTTCACGGCGGCCAGCCAGTCGCCCTGCTGAGCCAGCGCCTCGCCCCACTCGCCGCGCAGGCGGCGGGCGGCGTCGGGCCATTTCTTTTCCAACTGCAGCACGGCATTGGCAAACGCGCTGTCGCGCCGCGCCACCGCCACCGCACGGCGCCAGTCACCGGCCAGGCAATGCAGGCGCACGATCAGGTCAGCCGGCTGGTCCCAGGCCAAGGCCAGCTCGGCCGCCTGGGCATGGCGCTGGTGGGCCTCGAGGTAGTCCAGCGCCTCGCGGCGCGCCTGCAGCAGCTCGGCCAGCACGAACACCGCCTCATCGACACGCCCCTCGCGGGCCAGCCGCTCGAAGGCCTGCCGGTACAGGCGCCGCAGGTGGCTCTCCAGGTCATCGCCCAGGTGCATCGTGGTGGTGGCGCCCGGCTGGCGCTTGAGGCCCAGGTCGGCACGCCGGCCCGGCACGCCAAAGGCCTGGCCCAGCGATCCGGCCTCGCTGCCCAGCGGGATGGCGTGGCGCAGCGCTTCGTCCAGCCGGCCCTCGTCGAACATGCGCAGCATGCGCCGCAGGTAAGCGGCCTGCTGCTGCCCCAGCCAGTACGACAGCCGCGAGGTCACGGCCAGGCGCACCAGCCATTGGCGCCAGCGCTGCGGCCGCACGGTACCGGCGCGCCGCGCGGGCAAGGCCGGGCGGGTGGGCACCGCCTGGGCACCGGCGGCGCCCGCTGGCGGCTTGCGCAGCAGGCGCCAAGCCGCATGCACCAGCAGGCCCGCCCCCACACAGGCGAGCAGTTGCATCAGCCCTTGCCAGCCGTCGACCGCCAAGCCAAACACCAGCCCCAGCATCAGCACGAGCAGGGCCAGCGCGCCAGGGCGCCGGGCCCGCGAGGCCAGGTCCGGCAGGCCACGGGCCGGCCCGCGGCCGCCTGGTTGCTGGGCGAGGCGCCGCAGGAAAGCCACCTGCGCGGCGCTGGCCGGCGGGACGGCGTCGCCCAGCACCTCGCGCACCGAACGTGCCGGCGAGGCCAGCACCGCCTGTGGCGGCAAGGCCTCGCGGCAGTCGTAGGTGTCATGCAGGGCCATGTCTCGCAGGTCCAGCCACTCGGCCGGGTCCAGCGGCGCGGCATCGGCCAGATGCAGCGCCAGCACCTGGCCGCCCCGCACCAGCCACAGGTCGGCGGCCGGCAGGCGGCTGCGCTCCGCGCCGGTGAGGAACGCCGAACACAGCGCCTCGCCGTCACGGCGCAGCGGCCAGCCGCTCAACGCGTCGCAGGACGCCATCACCGCGGCGGGATAGCGCAACAGGTCACCCTGCGAAAACCGCCAGGCCGACGATCCCGGGCGCCAGGCCCCGACCAGGGCACGGGCGGCCTCGCCGCGGCCGTCGGCCGGGAACCACAGGCCGGCCACCGGCTGCCGGCCCTTGAGCAGCGGGCGGCTCACCTGGGCGCCCAGGGACATCGCACCGCCCCAAGGCGGGGGCGTCCCCGCGGGACGGGCGTCGTCCCGGGTGCCATCGTCAGGCTTCGGCATGCGCTTCCTCCGAGGCCGCGGCGTGCACATACAAGCGCACGGCCCGCTCAGCCGGGTCATGGACGATGAACTGGCGCTGCGCGGTGAGCATCGCCACCAGGCCCGTGTTGGGGCACACGCTGCACCTCAGCACCCGCGACGGGGCCGCGAACACGGACTCCTGGCTGCGCGGGCCGATGCGATAGAGCGCCATGCGGTCGGGCGCCTGGGCCAGCAGCGAAAAGCCGCCGGACTGCGGGTCGCGCACCAGGCCGGCCACCCGCCAGCCGGGCGGGGGTTCCAGGTCATAGGTACTGAAGGCCTGGCCCCCCGGGCCGTGGACACCGGAGGGATGGCGCGGTTGATGGACGCGCCAGGCCTCCTGCGGGCCCGCACGCAGGCGTACCGCACAGGCGCCGACCCCACGCGCCCAGAGCTCGCCGCCGGCAAACCGGACCACGGCATCGTGCGGTGCCTCGCCAAGCCGTTCACCGGTTGACGGCTCGCCCGTCACGCCAAGCCGGCGCAGTTCCAGGTGCCCAGCCACGTGCACGGCATACACCAGGGCATTGCCGTGGTACTGGGCCAAGCCGAGCACGTGGGTGTCCACGCACCGCGGCGAGCCGGCCCCCTGGGGACGGTTCCGGGGCGCATGGCCGGCGATCTGCCAGCTCACCAGGCGGGTGGACTGGTCCACCACGCAAACGCGCTCCGCCCCGCTATAGCGCAGCCATGCCGCTGGCAGCCAGTGGGCGGCGCCGGGTGGGGCATGAAACTCCTCGCGGGGCGGCCGTGGCTGCGTGCCGAACTTCAGCAACTGCCAGAAGAGCAAGTGCGTCGCGTTGCCCAGGACGCCAGCGATCTGCTTGCCGCCAAAGAACAGGGCAAGGGGGTCGGCATGGGCCGACCAGGTCTGGCGCGTCGGCACGCCGGCCTGGGGGTCCTGCACGCGCGGCACCGGGAAGATGGCAACGCCGGGTTCGTCCAGCAAGGGCACCGCCACAAAATTGCCACGCGGCGAAAACAGCGGTGCGCGCTGCAACGACAAGCGGTGCTCGGGCCGCGAGTGGCGCCCGGGCACCACCCGCCCGCCAAAAGACCCCCTGAGCAGGGCACCCGCTGCCGCGGCGGGCGGCACAGGCAGTTGCAGCGCCCGCTCCGCGTGGCGCTCCACCAGGGCCACCTCCAAGGCCTCGCCGGACAGGCTGCGCCGCACGCGCACCTGATGGGTGGGCAGGGACGCGGCCCGGGGCAGCAGGCCGGAGCCGATGACCCAGCACTCGGCGGCCGGCGCGGCCAGCGCCACCAACGCCTCGCCCCAGCGGGCCCAGTGCGACGCGTCGCCAGGCACAAAGCTGCGGCCGCGCAGCAACTGCCGCATCTGCTGCACGCCGTGGGCTTCATGCAACTCGCCGGGCACTTGCAGCAAGCCCCAGCGCAACTCGCCGCCGGCCCCCAGCGCCCGCCGCGCCAGCAAGATCCACAAGGCCAGGTGGGCCAGGCGCGGCGCGCCCAGTTGCAGCGGCCCGGCATCGAACAGTGCCACGATCAGCCGCTCGGCCTGCCGGCCGCGCGGACGCGGCGCCAGGAACAGGTGCTCGCCCATGGCAGCGCGGCGCATGAACTCATCGGGCAGATCGTCGGCCAGCAGCCACTCGCTGGCCAGCAGGCGCTCGTACGGCCCGCGTGGGTGCAGGTCGCCCAGGCCGTCCGGCTCGGGCTCACCGGCCTGCAGCCGGGCGTGGAAGCGGCCCAGCAGCGGATGCAGGCGCTGCACCAGCGTGCCGAGCTGCGCCGCCAGCTCAGGCTCGAACCCTTGCAGCCAAGGGTGCCAGGGCTGCAAGGCCGCCGGCAGCGAGCCGGGTCCGGCGGCCGCCAGGGCCCGGGAGGCCACGTCACGCGGCATGGCCGTGCCAATACGCCGCAAAACGGGCCAGCAAGGCCGGCGTCACCGGCAGCAGCCGGTCCAGCGGTACCACGGCCAGTGGCTCCCGCCACAGCAGCAAAGGCTGCCGGCCATGCAGGCGGTGCAAGGCCCGCGCCACCAGGTCGCCGGGCAGGTCGGGCTCCCACAGAGTGGGTAGCCACAGTGCGGGCGCACAGTCACAAGGGGCGGCATAGGCCACGCCGTCCACCCAGGGCAAACTGGCCGGCTCCCCCTGCAGCACCAGCACATCGCGGCTGGCGGTGGCGGACCAGCGGCCCGGTACCAACCCCACGATGTGCGAGTACTGCCGGCTGAGCTGCGCATGCAGGCGGGCCGCGGCATCGCCCCAGGCCACCGCGGCTGTGGCCTCCACCGCTGCGGTGCGCGCACGCCACTGCCAGGCTGGCAGGCCGGCCGGCGTCATGCCTGTGCGGCGAGGCGCTCGATCAAGCGCCCACGCAGCAGGGCCAGCCCTTCCGGCAAGCTGCCGGGCGCGAAGTTGGCATCGATCTCGCGCAACACAGCCTGGGCCTGCACCGGCAGGTCGGCGGGTAGCGCCTCCAGCAGCGCGCGCGCCGCTTCGGCCAGGCGCCCGACCCGCGACAAAGGCTGCAGGCTGGCCTCCTCCACGGCGCTGAACAAATGTGGGTGGGCCGCGCCCGCCAGCAGTTCACGCAGCACGTCGCGCGCCTGGTGCTGCAACTCCCGCGTGGGCAGCACGTACAGCAGCGGCCAGAGGTCGGCCTCGCTGGTGTCCAGGCGCCCGGCCAGCACGGCGGCCGCGGCCACCAGCCGCTGCGACTTGACGATGCGCCGGTCCGACAACTGCACGCCGGCCTGGCGCAACTGGCGGATGGCCTGGGCCAGCGCCGGGCGCACGCCGTCGAGCCGCACCAGGGGCAGGTGCGTGCACAGCGCGTCCAGGTGCACCAGGCCGCCCGTGGGCTGCACGGGCACCTGCTCCGATTGCCAGCCGCCGCTGAGCAAGGCTTCGAGCTGGTGGTCTGGCAACGGCTCGATGAAGGCATGCAGCAGGAAGCGGTCGCCGAAGGCGGCCAGCGCCTCGTCATCCGGCAAGGCATTGGCCGCCCCCACGCACACGCGCAAGGGGCAGTCCAGCTGCGTGTGGCCGCGGCGGAAACGCCGCTCGTTGAGCACACTCAGCAGCGTGTTCAGGATGGCAGTGGAGCCCAGGAACACCTCGTCCAGGAAAGCCACGTCGGCCTCGGGCAGCATGCCGGTGACGTCGGTTTCCACGCTGCCTTCGCGCAGCTTTCTCAGGTCCACCGGGCCGAACAGTTCCGAGGGCTCGGTGAAGCGGCCCAGCAGGTACTCGAAGTAGCGCCCGCCAAGGGCCTGCGCCACACGGCGCACCACCGCGCTCTTGCCTGTGCCGGGCGGGCCGACCACCAGCAGGTGCTCCTGCGCCACGGCGGCCAGCACGATCAGCTCGGCCAATTGTTCGCGTCCCACGAGTCCGGCTGTGGCGGCCTGGATGGCCTGGCGCAAGTGGCGGGCAGCAGCTTGGAGATCGGTCATTCGTTCGTATCAGAAGGTGGCGGCCGGATGGACCCAGGCGGCCAGTCTGCCGCAAGCCGGGCAGGGCCGGGCAGGAGGTTTCAGGTGATTGCACCCAGACACACGTTACATTGCGCAGTTCCATGCGAACCGTCACCGCCACCCGCTACGTGAGCCCCTTGCGCGAAGGCGGCTCGCTGCCGGCCATCGTGGAAGGCAGCGACGACGGCTTGTACGTGCTCAAGTTCCGCGGCGCGGGCCAGGGCCCCAAGGCCTTGATTGCGGAGCTGGTGGCCGGCGAGATCGCCCGCGCCTGCGGCCTGCCGGTGCCCGAGATCGTGTTCATGACGCTGGACCCCGAACTGGCGCGCACCGAGCCCGACCCGGAGATCCAGGAACTCATCCGCGCCAGCGGCGGCTTGAACCTGGCGCTGGACTACCTGCCCGGCTCGGTGACCTTCGACCCGCTCGTGGAGCCGCCGGCAGCGCCGCTGGCCTCGGCCGTGGTGTGGTTCGACGCCTTCGTGTCGAACATGGACCGCAGCGCGCGCAACACCAACCTGCTGGTGTGGCACCGCCAGCTCTGGCTCATCGACCACGGCGCGGCGCTGTACTTCCACCATGCCTGGGACCAGGCCCTGGAGCGCAGCGCGGCGCCCTTTCCGCTCATCCGCGACCACGTGCTGCTGGGCTTTGCCGCCGCACTGCCCGAGGCCGACGCCACCCTGGCTCCGCGCCTGACCGAGCCACTGCTGCGCGGCATCGTCGACCTGATCCCGGACGAGTGGCTGGCCGCCGACACCCCATTCGCCAGCCCGGCCGAGCACCGCGACGCCTACCTTCACTACCTGCTGCGCCGCCTCGAAGCCCCGCGCCGCTTTGCCGAGGAAGCTGTGAATGCCCGCGCTCGCTTATGACTACGCCATCGTGCGCGTCGTCCCCCGGGTCGACCGCGGCGAGTTCGTCAATGCCGGCGTGATCGTGTCCTGCGCGACCACGCGCTTCCTGGCCGCGCGCATCGAACTGGACGAACGGCCACTGCTGGCGCTGGACCCGCGGGCCGACCTGCCCACCTTACGCGCCGCGCTGGAGGCCATCCCGCTGGCCTGCGCGGGTGGGCCGGCGGCCGGCGCCATCGGCCGGCTGTCGGTGCGCGAACGCTTTCACTGGCTGGTGGCGCCGCGCAGCAGCAGCGTGCAGACCTCGCCGGTGCACACGGGGCTGTGCGCCGACCCGGCGTCCGCCATCGAGCACTTGATGGCCCGCATGGTGCGCCGCTGAGTGTAGGCACCCGGCACCGGGATACCGGTGCCACCCGCCGAGCGGGTGCTCAGCCGCCTTGGGGCGGCCCGGCGTCGGCTGACCCGCCAATAAAAATGGGGCGCCCGTCCTGCGACGAGCGCCCCATCAAGGCCGGATCCCCCGGCCACCCCTCTCACGCTCTACCCTTTCACGCACACCACCTGCTTGAGCGTGTGCACGACCTCCACCAGGTCTTGCTGCGCCGCCATCACCGCGTCGATGTCCTTGTACGCGGCGGGCGTCTCGTCGATCACGTCCTTGTCCTTGCGGCACTCCACGCCTTCGGTGGCCACGCGGTGATCGGCCAGCGTGAAGCGGCGTTTGGCCTCGCCGCGGCTCATGGTGCGGCCGGCGCCGTGAGAACAACTCTCGAAGCTCTGCGCATTGCCCTTGCCGCGCACGATGTAGCTGCGCGCACCCATGCTGCCGGGGATGATGCCCAGCTCACCCCGCTTGGCGCTCACCGCCCCCTTGCGCGTGACGTACACGTCCTCGCCGAAGTGGCGCTCCTGCTGCACGTAGTTGTGGTGGCAGTTCACCGCCTCGATGTGGCTCTGGAAGTTCTTGCGGATCACCGTCTTGGCGGCTTCGATCACGCGGCGCATCATCACCTCGCGGTTCAGGCGCGCGAACTTCTGCGCCCAACCTACCGCACGCACGTAGTCGCCGAAATAGCGCGCGCCTTCCTCAAAGTACGCCAGGTCGCGGTCGGGCAGGTTGACCTGCTGGCGCATCGCGTCCTGGCGCGCCAGTTCGATGAACATGGTGCCGATGGCATTGCCCACGCCGCGCGAGCCCGAGTGCAGCATGAACCACACGGCGCCTTGTTCATCGAGGCAGACCTCGATGAAGTGGTTGCCAGTGCCCAGCGTGCCCAGGTGGTTGTGGTGGTTGGTCTTGGCCAGCTTGGGGTAGTCGCGGCACAGCTCGGTGAACTCCGGCTCCAACTGCGCCCATGCGGTGTCCACCGCGCCCGGCGTCTTTTGCCAAGAACCCGGATCGCGGGCCCCCGGCGCGCGGCCATGCGGCACGGCGCGCTCGATGGCCTCACGCAGCGGGCCCAGATTGTCGGGCAGGTCCTCGGCCACCAGCGTGGTCTTGCTGGCCATCATGCCGCAGCCGATGTCCACCCCCACCGCCGCCGGGATGATGGCGCGCAGCGTAGGGATCACCGAGCCCACCGTGGCGCCGATGCCCAGGTGCACATCCGGCATGGCCGCGATGTGCTTGAAGACGATGGGCAGGCGCGCCGCGTTGGCGAGTTGCCGCTTGGCGGCGTCTTCCACCGGCACGCCGCGGGTCCACATCTTCAGCGGCACGCCGCCGGGCACGGGTTCTTCGTTGTAGTTGATTGGCGTATCCATTTCGAGTCCTTCAAGAAAAATTCAGCGACAAGGGGTGGTGAAACGTCGTGCTCTACCGCTGAGCTACGGTCCCCACGGCATGGGACCGGCGGGAGTCGAACCCGCGACCACGAGATCAAGAGTCTGTAGTTCCACCTGCATTCGCCGACAAACCGCTTCACCTGCAATTCTCCAAAGCCCCCGCGTGGCGACAAGACGGTGGTGAGACGAGACAGTTTTCAGATGTAGTCCCCCCTGCATTCGCCACGCGACAGCTCATTCCGTTCAAACAGCCCATTTCATTCATTGTGAAGCGGTGCCGCATGCCCAACTGCGCGCATGCGGCACCGCCCCCTCCCTCACAACTTCTTACTGCACGTCGAGCGCGATGCGCTCGATCTCGCCCACCCAGTGGTCGGCCCCCATGCGGCCGCCGGCAAAGGCCGCCACCGCGCCGAACACAGCGTCCGAGAAGCCGCCCACGTTCATCACGTCGGCACGCTCGGCCGCCTGCGTGCTGGCGTGCGGCTGCAGGTCGATGCACACCAGCTTGGCCTGCGGGCAGCGGGCCTTCAGTTGCGCCCATTGCCGTAGGGTCTCGGTGGCACCGCTGTGCCGGGCGTCCACCCACGACTCGTTGTCCGACACGATAACCACCAGGTCGGCCGCGGCGCGCTGCTGGTTCAACTGCGCCAGCGGCGCGCTCACGTTGGTACCGCCACCTCCCACGGCCGCCAGCTTGGCGGCGTTGGCCAGCACCGAATCACGCGGATTCAGATCGACCTGTACCACCGACTGCTCGAACGGCAGCACCTGGGTGCGCGGATTCTTGCGCACCAGCGCGGCGGCCACCAGCGCCGCCACGTCGATGCAGCGCACCGACGACGTCGCCGAACCGCGCTGACCCGTCACCGCCGTGCTCATCGAGCCCGACACGTCGGGGCACACCACCACCTGGCCCTCGATGGCCGGCACATTGACAAGGGCCGCATCCATGGCGTCCTGCAACGCATCACGCACCCGCGCCGGCACCCCTTCACCACTGGCCTTGAACGCCGCCAGCAACTGGTACGGCAGCACCCGGGCACGCGCTACCGCTTCGCGGCTGCGCAGCTTGGTGGCCACCACCTCGGTCATGCCCGGCAGGTCGAACACGCCATGGCGGGCAAAGGTGTTCAGGTTCTGGCGCACCATCTGCCATGAACCTTGGCGGGCGATCGCGGCCCAGTGTTCAGCCCGGAGGTCCAGCGCACTGGGCAACTGGAACGGCACGTTGGGCAGGTCGACCGCAGCGCCGGGCTCGCGCAGGGCCCGCTTGAAGCGCTCGAACGCCTGTGTCGCCGGAGGCAGTGCCGCTTCGTCGAACGGCTTGCCGAGCAACCACGCAAACCAGGCCGCCCGCCAGTCTTCCGCCGGCTTGGGGTGGACCATCTTCACCACGTCGGCCAGCGAGGGCGTGGTGCCCACCGACGCGTGCAGCAGTTGTGCCTCGCTGGCGTTCAACAGCCATTGCTGCACCAGCTTCTTCGGCCGCGAGCCCAGCGACTTGCGCCCCAGCACGCCGCTGCGCACGATCTGCACGAAGCTGCGCAGCATCTTCCCGTTGTCGATGACCCGGCCGAACACGCTCCACGTCGCGCACCGCCAGCGCGGCCAGCAGCAGGGCCGGCATGTCCTTCATGTGTGCCGCCTGGCGTGCGTAGAGGGCGGTCTTGGCAATGAACGAAGGCTCCAGGTCGTGCACCAGGGCCAGCACGGTGTCGAGCTGCACTTCGGCCGCAGCGTAGAACGTGTGGTTCAGGCACCCGGTGGCGGCCAGTTGCGCCAGTTGATGCCGCGGGCTGTAGGCGTGTGCCCGGGCATGCGACTGGTTGCGCGTGTCGGGCTGTACCAGCAGACCGCCCGGCTGGGTCTGAAAAAGTTGAGGGTTCGCCATGATGGTTCTCCTTTCTTGTGATGGGTTTCAGAGGTGACGGGTGGCATGCGCTTGGGGGTGACCGGCCGGAGTCGAACCGGCACCCGTGGATTCACAATCCACGGCTCTACCATTGAGCTACGGCCACACCCAAGCACACGCATGAAATTGGTCTCGGTGGCAGGGTTCGAACCTGCGACCCCATGCTCCCAAAGCACGTGCGCTTCCAGCTGCGCTACACCGAGATGGAACGGGTGACTTCAAATCCCATTGCGGTTGTGCTCCAGCGCGAGTGCGGTTGCCCGCCCAGCGCTCTCGCTGCACGATGCCGGCATTCCCGGCAGCGCACATCCCGGCCGCCCCTTGCTGATGGGGGCACGGCTCGACCGTGGTGCTCGAACACACCCGCAATGAGATGCTTTCAGCGGACACCGGGAGTCGAACCCGGTCCTCGACCCTGGTGGGGTCGCGCTCAGCCTTGAGCTTTGTCCGTTTTGTTGCGAGAACACACCGCACCCCGTGGTGCAGGCGTCTCGCGGCAGCTTGTTAAAGAACGGTCGTAGCATGTCCACCTCAGGGGACTGGCCACGGTGTGCCCCTGCAGGACACGTGCAAAACAAAAAAGGCCCGGATTCCTTTGCAGGGATCCGGGCCTCGAAGGGTTCGAGTGTGAAGGGTATGCGCCTACGCGCTGCCCTTGCCCGGGTGCAACCTATCCTCATGACCCAGCGCGCCGACTGGACGCTGGCTCCCGGACGGGTATCGATTCATGACCGTGTCACTGGCCCCAAGGACCGGGCACGCAAACGCCGTGGACGCCCACACCCCGCCCTGGCAGGGCAGCGTGCGTTGAGGGGCGAGGCTTAGGCGTTTCACGAGGATCTCGTTCAGTGAATGGGACGTGTGAGTCGGGTTGGAATTTCGCCGCTGCAGGATCAACTGCAGCGAGGAAGCGGACTGTAAATAGTCTTCACTGCACCGTCAAGCCGATGAGAGAATCTTTCTGTGTCCACCGCACCACGCCGCCTGTGTCGAACCTCACCATCAACCGCCGACAGAATGTCCTGGCCTTGTTCCAGCAGTACGCCGAAGGGCAGATGCGGGCGGGTGTGCCCCCCAAGGGCATGGAGCAATCCTTTGCCCAGGTGCTGCAGATCAGCCCCAGCATGTGGAGCCAGATCAAGAGCAGCCGCCCGATCGGTGACAAGCTCGCGCGGCAGATCGAGGTGGCCTGCGCGCAGGTGAGCGGGTGGCTGGACGAAGAGCGCGCCGCGACAGGCACCTCTGCGTCGGAGCAGCAGTTCATGGCCATGGCCTTGCAGGCCTGGCGTGCCACCAATGCCGAGGGCCGCAAGCGCTTGAAGCAACTGCTGAAGGACACCATTGCAGCCGCCGACATCGTGGCGAACCGCTGAGAGGCTGAGAGTCAATCGATCATGCCCGCTCATCACGCCAGGAGACGCCCGCTCGTCGTTGCAAATGCTCGCCATAGCCCGAGCTATGGCTGTGCTTTGCGCCTAGATCGGACATCTTCTGACGCGCTGCTCGGGCACGCTCGAAAAACCCTCAGCCTCTGACAGGCTGGGCACATCGCCGGACCGAATCAACGCACAGGAGCGCAGAGACGCATGAAGAAAGATCCCGTGATCCATTGCCCGAAGTGCGAGTACCGCCCTCGGCCCGAAGACCGCTGGGAATGCATGCCCAGTTGCGGCACGTCCTGGCACACGTTCTGGACCGGTGGGGTCTGCCCGGGCTGCGGCTTCAAGTGGCCCAAGACCCAATGCCCCAGTTGCGGCGAGCTGTCACCGCATGCCCATTGGTACCACCTGCCGGAGGACGCCCCGGCCGAGGAGCAGGCGCAGGGGCTTGAACATTCGGGCGCCTGACACAGCTCGACTGGGGCCGGAAGTTCAGTCGCCGCCAGGCCGCCTCGTGCCGCCGTCCCGCGGCTGCGCAGAACTCGGCAGGTTCCAGCGATAGCGCAGCGACAGGTAGCGCAGCGCAAAGCAGGTTGCCAAGGCCAGCCATGTGCGCGCGCCCGATGCCCAGCCCAGGCGGCTGCCTGCGACCTCGATGCCCGCGCCGACCAGCGCGGCCGACGCGTAGATTTCGCGCTGCAGGATCACGGGCACGCGGTTGAGCAGCACGTCGCGCGCCACGCCGCCGCCCACGGCCGTGACCATGCCCAGGAGCAGCGCCAATTCGCTGTCGTGGCCGAGCGCCAGCGTCTTCTGCGCGCCGGTCACGGCAAAGAGGCCCAGGCCCAGGGCGTCGAACAGCAGCACGGGGTGGGCCAGGCGCTCCACCAGGGAGCGTGCGCCCATGGTCATCAGTACGGCGAACAGGGCTACGGCGAGGTAGCGCCAGTCGGTGAGCCCGGCCGGTGGCACGGCACCGAGGCACAGGTCGCGCACCACGCCGCCGCCGCAGGCCACGGTGAAGGCAATGGCCATGATGCCGAACCAGTCCAGGCCACGGTCACGGGCCGCAACGGCCCCACTGAGGGCAAACGCAAAGGTGCCGGCGAGGTCCAGGAAGGTGAACAGCAGGGGGTTGTTCAAGCGGAGGCTCGATGGCTTGGGTCCGCACCATCATGCCGCAAGGTCAGCCCCGGAACGTACCCAATGCTCGCTGCGTGTCCATAGGTCGGCGGCAAGGCCGGCATCCTGCGCCAGCTTGCTGGGCGTCCTGATGCGGCACCCGTCGTAGTACAGGCCGGTCTCCGCGGCCGCGCGGGGCGAGGTGGCGCAGTGCAGCGTGGTCCGGGCGCCCTCTTCCGTGGAGAGCATCGCCAGCTTCAAGAGCGGGCGCAAAGGCCAGGGCACGGCGCGCCATACATCGGAAGCCACCACACCGGGGTGCAGCGAGTAGGTGGAGACTCCGCTGCCAGCCAGCCGGCGAGCCAGTTCGGCGCTGAACAGCACATTGGCCAGCTTGGCCACCGCATACTCCGGCAGGCCCGTGGCGGCCCGGGTGGGCTGGCGCACGGCCTGCCAATCGATGGCGCGGGCACGCAGGTGCGCCTTGCTGGCGACCGTGACGATGCGCGCCGGCGCCGACCGCTGGATGCGCTCCAGCAACAGCGTGGTGAGCAGAAAGTGGCCCACGTGATTGATGCCGAAGGCCAGTTCGAAACCCGAAGCCGTCAGCCCGCGAGCGCCGGCAATGCCCGCGTTGTTGACGAGCAGGTGCAAAGGCAGGCCGCGGGCCAGGAAGTCCTGCGCGCACTGCCGGACCGAGCGAAGGTCGCCCAAGTCGAGCGAAAGCCCCTCGACCGTGCCGCCACTGCCGGCCGCAGCCGCGCGGATCTCGTCGAGCGCGGGCCTCGCCCGTTCAGCGGAGCGGCAGGCAATGAACACCTGTGCGCCTTGGCTGGCCAGTTCCCGTGCGGTGATACGGCCGATGCCGGTGTTCGCGCCCGTGATGAGCGCGACGCGGCCGGCAAGGGGGTGGGTACTCGGCAGGTGGGTCATGGCGGGCAGCATATCGTGCCACCTGCCACGGCCCGGACCAAGACACCAGTTTTGCCCTCGCGTCCGCAGACGCAGGGAGAGCGGCCGAGGCGGTGCCGACAATGACTGGCTCTCTGCCCCGGTTCACTTCAATTTGCGATTACTTGGCTGCAGCAGGTGCCGCCGGCGCGGCCTTGGCGGCCTTGTGGTGCTTCTTGGCGTGCTTCTTGGTGGCAGGTGCCGTGCTTGCCTTGGTCACGGTGGGCGAAGTGGTAGCGGCCGGCGTGGGCGTGGTGGCAGCGGCGGACGTCTGGGCCGTGGCGCAGACGGTGATGGCCGAGAGAAGGGCTGCGACGAGAAGGGTCTTGGTCATGATGAAATTCCCATGTGGAGAGAAGTGATGGAAGGCTTGCCCGTGCCACCCCGCTGAGGGAAATGACGGGCTGGGCTCTCAACGCGAGATGCTGCGTGCGCGTTTACCGGCCCGACTCCCCATGTCCCTGCGGTGACGTCAATCGCCTTGCTCGCCATGGCCGCGCCCATCGATCGGCATCGACCTGCCATCGGCCCCATCAAAGAAGAACGGCTTGCGCGCCTGGTTGCGCGACACCACCTCGTTCATCGTCGGCAACTCGAACAACCTGCCGTTCTGCATCACGTGGCTGATGCGGTCGCTCTTGCGGATGTCGCTCAGCACATCGCCATCGATGATCACCAGGTCGGCCAGCTTGCCGACCTCCAGCGAGCCGATGTCGCGATCCAGGCCCAGGTAGCGCGCCGGGTTCATGGTGGCGGTGCGGAGGGCCTCCAGTGGTGTCATGCCACCCAGGCCGAACATCCACATCTCCCAGTGCACGCCCAGGCCCTCGCGCTGGCCATGCGCACCGATGTTGGCGGGCACGCCAGCGCGCTGCAGTTCGGTGGCGGTGCGGGCGGCCCGCAGCACGTTGAAGTCTTCCTCCGGGGCCATCGGGCGGCGCACACTGCGCGACTCCAGCACCGTGCGCGGCACGAACCGGCTCAGCAGCGGATGCGTCCAGACGTCGGTGTGGGCGTACCAGTAATGCTCCCCATCCAGGCCACCGTAGGCCACATTGAGCGTGGGTGTGTAGCCCACCTGGGTCTGCGTCCAGAGCTGCCTGACGTCGTCATACACCTCGGCGATGGGCAGCGCGTGCTCGATGCCGGTGTGGCCATCGACCACCATGCTCATGTTGAGCTGGAACATCGAGCCGCCTTCCGGCACCACCATCATGCCGGTCTGGCGCGCGGCCTCCAGCACTTGCTGGCGCTGTTCGCGGCGCGGCTGCTGGTAGCTCTTGACGCTGATGGCGCCTTCGGCCTTCTGGCGCTTCAGGTGCGTCAATGCATCGTCGAGGCTGTCGACGACGGCCGTGATGCCGGCCTTGGCACCATAGAGCACGGACCCGGTCGAGTAGATGCGCGGCCCCACCACCCTGCCGGCCCGCTGCAACTCGGACTGGCTGAAGATCTCGCCGTTGGCATTGGACGGGTCGTGCAGCGTCGTCAGGCCGAACGCCAGCGACGCATAGTTGATCCAGCTCTGCTGCGGGATCAACTGGTCTTCGCCCATGCCGCCATGCCAGTGCACATCGATCAAGCCGGGGATGACGGTCTTGCCGCGGACATCGACCTGCTGCGCATCCGGCGGTATCACCACCGAGCCGGCGGCACCGATGGCGACAATGCGGTTGCCGTCGACGACGATGACCCCCTCATCGATGACCTCCTCATGGGTGCCAGGGTTCATCGTGGCGATCCGGGCGCCGACGAGGGCAATCTTGCCCTTCGGCTTGTCGCTGGCCTGCATGAAGCCGATCTTCTGGCCGGCCTCGGCGGGCTTGTAGCCCGGCTTCTTGTCGGTCCCCGGGGCAAAGGCGGCGCTCAGCGCTGTGGTGAACAACTCATCGCCCACGGAGAAGTGCAGGCGCTGGCTGTCGCCACTCCAGTGCATGGAGTCGCCGGCGTTGAGGTCCAATTGCCGCACCGGCAGGCCGTCCATCTTCGGGCCCACGGTGACGGGCTTGCCGGTGAGGGGCAGCGGGGTCACGTAGGCGTGAAAGCGCTCGACGAAACCCAGCCATTGCCCATCGGGCGAGACGGCGTACTCCGACGCATACTCGCTGCGTGCGATTTCGATCTCCTGGCGGTCGGCCAAGTCGATGCGGACCAGCTTGCGCAGTGACTCCACCTCGCTGGGCATGGAATTGCGGGTGACGTACACCGCATCGTTGCGGGCGCCGAACTGCGGCGCCTGGCCGTCCTTGCTCAGGCGCAGCGGCGTGCCGCGCCCATCGGCCGCAGCCAGGTAGACGCCCGTGTCGAGCCCGTACCAGGGCGTGGTGAGAAACCCGCCGCGTGACTTGACATACACCACGCTCTTGCCATCGGGCGAGAACCGCGGGGCCAGGTACTTGCCTGGTGCCTGGGTGACGAGCGTCTCGCGCCCGCTGGCCAGGTCGAGCTTGCGCACCGAGCCGAGCCTCTCGTCGTTCCAGGTCACGAAGACCAGTTCCTTGCCGTCGCGAGAAAAGCTCGGGAAGAACTCGAAGTTGTCCACCTGCCGGGTCAGCCGGCGGGGCTGGCCGTTGGGCAAGGCCTTTTCGTATAGATGGCCGAGGGCCGAGTAGACGACCCGGCTGCCATCCGGCGACACATTCACCCACCGCAGTTGCCGGACCGCAAACTCGTCCGGAGCCACCACCTGCGCGTAGCGCAGGGCTTCGCGAATCTCGCGCGTGTCTTGCACGTGGAAAGGGATGTCGGTGGCACTGCCCTTGAAGGGATCGACCCGCCACAACTTGCCCTGGGCCCAGACCACGACGTGCTTGGCGTCGGGGGTCCAGGCAAAAGCGGGATACACGCCATAGACGGACCAGGCCTCCTGCAGGTCACGGTCCAGGTGGCCCCAGGCGGCGGTTTCCTTGCCCGTCTGCAAGTCCTTCAGGAACAGCGTGCTCTGGTTGCGCACGCGGCGCACGAACGCCAGGGTCTTGCCATCGGGCGACGGCGTGGGGCGCACGGCCCCGCCCGGCCCCTGCACGAAGGGCTCGACCGAGCCGTCGCTCAGGTCCTGGCGGAAGATCTTGAAGATCTCCGTGTTGGCATCCTTGTTGTACTCGAACGTGCGGCCGGGTGTGGCGTCCTGCGAGTAGTACAGGAACCTGCCGTCCGGCGACAGGGCCGGCTCGCCCAGGTCCTTTTGCCAGTTGGGCTTCTCGTTGAGTTGCAGGCCCTTGCCGCCATCGAGGTGGTACAGCCAGATCTCGCCCGAACCGGCCGAGCGGGTGCCGGTGTAGTGCTTGCGGGCGGCAATGTACTTGCCGCTCGGGTGCCACACGGGGTTGTTCAGCAGGCGATAGTCTTCCTTGCTCACGGCCCGCGGCTCACTGCCGTCCACATTCATCACCCAGACGTTGTCGCCGCCGCCGGCATCGCTGATGAAGGCGATCTTCTTGCCATCGGGCGAGAAGCGAGCCTGCTGCTCCCAGGCGATGGAGTGCGTCAGCGGCTTGGCTTCCCCGCCGGCCATCGGCAGCAGGTACAGGTCGCCGAGCAGGTCGAACACCAGGCTCTTGCCATCGGGGCTGACATCCACGCTCATCCAGGTGCCGGTGCGCGTGTCCAGCGTGATGGTCCTGGCCACGCCAGGCGGTTTGTTGACGTCCCAGGAGGGCTTCTTGTCGGGAGCCGTCTCAGCGTCTGCGGCGGCCAGGGCGGCTTGGCCGCCCTGCAGGAACTCGACGCCCAGCAACAGGGCGGCGAACAAGGCGGAGCGGCGGCTCCAAGGTGTTTGTGAGGGCATGGATGCGGGGGAAGTGGCGTGGCAAGCATAGTCGGGAAGAAGCCCTTCGGGGGTTGATGGCCTGCGTGCTCAGTCTGCGAAACCCGACCTGTCCGTTCACTGCGGCGCGCCCTTGGCTCAGGTTCGATGATGCCCAGGGGTTGACGGACGAATAAAGACTATTTACAGTGCGCCTCTGTCGTTCAAACAAGCACTGCCTTCTCCGAAAGACTTCTTCGTGAAATCCGCGCACAACATCACAAGCATTCGACCCATGACGGGTCTGTGCGCATTCGCGATCTCGCTTTCAAGTCAGCAGTTCTATTGCGGTGACTGTGAGGACCCCACGCATCCGGGAGAGGGCAGCGCATAACACGCGCCCTCTAAGCTCTGTTCGCAGAGGCCCGGATTCCGAAAGGATCCGGGCCTTTTCATTTCCACCTTCAACCGGCGCCGTGCATTGGCGCAGGCTCGCGATCCTTGGATCGCATCACCGGCGACGGTGCACGCTCTTTAACAAGTTGCCGCGAGACGGCTTCGGTACTGGCCGATACCGTCTTGCAATTTTTGCGGATGTAGCTCAGTGGGCAGAGCGCGACCACGCCATGGTCGAGGCCACGAGTTCGAGACTCGTCATCCGCTCCACATCGCCTGTGTCCCTACCCGGGCACAGGCGATGTGGATGCATGTCGCGTTCGTCTAGCGGTCCAGGACACCGGGATTTCAGTCCGGCTACGCGGGTTCGATTCCCGCACGCGACACCAGCACAAGGAACCCTCGTCGAGCTCGCGCTTCGACGGGGTGGAAATCGGCCGCAACGATTGGGCGGCGCCGGAACCCGTGACCGGATGGATTGTG
>Ga0307516_10001866_pt1 | contig 28881 bp, 24 predicted proteins | sample 19_EM_MG_FD_203310 | JGI IMG/M metagenome (GOLD analysis project Ga0307516, IMG submission 203310) | Populus trichocarpa ectomycorrhiza microbial communities from riparian zone in the Pacific Northwest, United States - 19_EM | ecosystem: Host-associated > Plants > Roots > Unclassified | place... | reverse complement strand
CCCGGCCGCCGACGGCGTGCACTGCGAGGCGACCTGCACGCTGGAGAACGTCTGGTGGGAGGACGTGGGCGAGGACGCCGCGACCTTCAAGCCGTCGTCCACCTCGGCGACCATGACGATCAAGGGTGGCGGTGCCCTGCACGCCAGCGACAAGGTCTTCCAGCACAACGGCGTCGGCGGCACGGTCGTCATCGACGGCTTCCAGGTGCAGGACTTCGGCAAGCTGTACCGCTCCTGCGGCAACTGCAAGTCGGGCCAGGGCAAGCGCACTGTCGTGATCAAGAACGTGACGGCGACCTACAAGGGCGGCTCGCTGGCCGGCATCAACACCAACTACGGCGACAGCGCGACGTTCAGCAAGATCACGATCATCGGCGACAGCAGCAAGAAGATCGTCATCTGCAACAAGTTCATCGGCAACAACACCGGCGCGGAGCCGACGTCGAACGGCTCGGGCGCGGACGGCACGTATTGCAAGTACAGCGCCTCGGACATCACCTACAAGTAGGACCCCGCACCACCGAGGGGCCCCGGGCGGTGTGCCCGGGGCCTCCGCGCGTCCGGCGGCGGCTTGCCCGCTTCTGGCTTGCTGTCTGCCCGCTTTACCTCTTGGCCCGCATCCTTTCGCCTCGTTGATCGTCCGCTCACGCCCTGCTGACTGCCTGCTTTCGCCTCGTGGACCGCCGCCAGTGCCAGAAATGCGGCCGTTCGGCCGCCTTGAAGTCGCGGCCGTGGCGATGGATCGTGGCAGGAATCCGGGCCGTCGCCGACGCCGGCCCGGTCGGGGAGGCCGCGATGACGACGCCGATGCTGGACCGGATCCGATGCGGGCTGATCGGCGCGGGGGAGGTCCTCGACGGGCCTTACGGCCCGCGCCGGCTCACCTACGCCGACCACACCGCGTCGGGCCAGGCGCTGGACTTCGTCGAGGACTTCATCCGCCGGCAGGTGTTGACCCGCTACGCCAACACCCACACCGAGGCGTCCGCGACCGGGCTGCAGACCGGTGCCCTGCGCGCGGAAGCCCGGCAGCTCATCCACCGCAGCGTCGGCGCGGGCCCGGAGGACGTGGTGCTCTTCTGCGGCTCCGGGGCCACGGCAGCGATCAACAAGCTGGTGGCGATCCTCGGGCTGCGACTTCCGGAGACCCTCGATGACCGGTACGCCCTCACGGCGGCGATACCCCACCAGGAGCGACCGGTCGTCTTCGTGGGCCCGTACGAGCACCACTCGAACGAGCTGCCCTGGCGCGAGACGATCGCCGACGTGGTGCCGATCGGCGCCGGCCCCGACGGCCACATCGACCTCGGCGACCTGCACCGGCGGCTGCTCGGGTACGCGGACCGGCCCCTGCTGATCGGCAGCTTCTCCGCCGCCTCGAACGTCACCGGGTTGCTGACCGACACCGCCGCCGTGGCCCGCCTGCTGCACGAGCACGGGGCCCTGTCCGTGTGGGACTACGCGGCTGCCGGCCCGTACCTGCCGATCCGGATGCGCGAGTCCGCGCCGGGCCGCGCCGACCACAAGGACGCGGTGTTCCTCTCGCCGCACAAGTTCGTCGGCGGGCCGCAGACCCCGGGCGTCCTGGTGCTGCGCCGCGACCTGCTGACCAACCGGGTGCCGACCGTGCCCGGCGGCGGGACGGTCGCCTTCGTGGACCCGGTCACCCACCGCTACCTGGACGACCCGGTGGCCCGCGAGGAGGGCGGCACCCCGGCGATCGTCGAATCCATCCGGGCCGGGCTGGTCTTCGCGGTCAAGGACGCGGTCGGCACCGCCGCCATCGGCGCGCGGGAACACCAGCTGTGGCTGCGAACCCAGGACCGCTGGGCGGGCGAGGAACGCATCGAGGTGCTCGGCGACCGGCAGGCGGAGCGGCTGTCCATCGTCTCGTTCCAGATCCGGGCCGGCGCACGCTACCTGCACCACAACTACGTGGTGGCGCTGCTCAACGACCTGTTCGGCATCCAGGCCCGGGGCGGCTGCTCGTGCGCGGGGCCGTACGGCCACCGCCTGCTCGGCATCGACGAGGCACACTCGCGGGAGTTCCACGCCGAGATCGTGGCGGGCTGGGAAGGGGTGAAGCCGGGCTGGGCCAGAATCAACCTGAACTACTTCATCTCCGACCCGGTCGCCGACTACCTCGCCGAGGCGGTGGCGCTGATCGCGCGGGACGGCCACCGGCTGCTGAGCGACTACCGCTTCAACCCGCGTACGGGCCGATGGTGCCATGTGGCCGCGACGCGGCCGCCGGTGTCCCTGGCGGATCTGCGGCTCGAGGCCGACGGCAGCGTCACGATGCCGCCGGTCCGGCCCACGCTGGGGGAGGACGTCCTGGCGGGCTACCTCGATGAGGCCCGCCGCATCATGCGCGGGCGGGGCGAGCCTATCGACGGGGTCGGTCTTGACCTGCCGCCCGCCTTTGAGAAGTTGCGGTGGTTCCTGCTGCCCGCTGAGTGCCTGGCCGCTCAGGGGTGACGGTTACTCCGGCTGATTCGCGCTACGGGCTGAGGAATGTCATAGCCCGTCGATACGATGTCGGCGTCTCGTGTCCTGCGAATCCCGGAGCTGAGCGTGCCCGTGCTTTGGCCGGCCGGCGGCCCCTGGGCCCTCGCCACCACCTCGGCAGCCGTCGACTGGCAACCCGCGGCGGCGGCCCTGGCCGCCGCGTCGACGGTGCGGGTGGCGGCCCTGGTGTTCGGCGGCGACGAGCGGCCGGGTGAGTTGCTGCTCGGCGAGCTGGCCACGTTCCTGCTGGCCGGAGACGGCGCGGCCGACCCGCTCAGCATCGACGAGGCGGCCGCACTGGTCCGGACCCTGGCCCGGACGCACGGCCTGGTGCTGGTGGTGGGCGTGCCCGGCCTGCTCGTCCCGGTGGGCGGGGCCGGCTGGACCCTGATGGATCTGGCGAGGGCCGTTTCCGCGCCGGTCGTGGTGGTCACCGGGACGGGGCCGGATTCGGCGAACCACACGTCCCTCGCGCTCGGCGCCGTGTCCGGCCACGGCCTCGCGGGCACGGTGATCACGGTCGGCGGCCCGGAAACCCCCGGCGCCCCGACAACGGACGATGCCGCTGCGGCGGCGGGTGATGCTGCCACGGCGGGTGGTGCCGCTTCGGTGGGTGATGCTGCCACGGCGGGTGATGCTCCCACGGCGGGTGATGCCGCTTCGGTGGGTGATGTCCCCACGGCGGGTGATGCTCCCACGGCGGGTGATGCCGCTTCGGTGGGTGATGTCCCCACGGCGGGAGATGCTCCCACGGCGGGTGATGCCGCTTCCCTGAGTGATGCCGCATCGGCGGGCGGCCCCGAGCAGCCAAGGGATCATGAGGCCGGGATGCCGGTGGTGCCCGCCGGCCGGATTCCCGGCGAGGTGGGGGCCCGCGGCGACAGCTTCCGCGCCGCTGCCAGGCAGTGGCTCGATCCGCTGCTGCACGCGTCGGCCGGCCGGCCCAAGGCCGACACCCCACCGCCCCCGCCGCAGCCACTGCCACCCCCGGCGACCACCAGCGGCAAGCGTGTCGTCCTGCTGCTGGCCGGCGTCTTCGTGTCGATGTCCCTGGTGGTCTGCGGGCTGGCGTTCTGCGACCGCGCCGGGTCGATGCGGACGGAGGCCCGGATGTTCGAGTCCACGATCGCGCCGATGCCGCCGGGCTCCTATCCGGGCACCGGCGTCGACGGCGGCGGCTTCGGCGCTGCCCCCGTCCCGAAGCCGACCCGGGCGGTGGGCGACGTCTGTCCGCGGGATCCGGGCGGGGTCACCCCCACCGTGCCGGACCGGGCCACCACCAGGCGCGTGAACGCCGCCTGGAAACGCATCGAGGTCTGGCTGGCCGCGCACGCCCCGGCCAGCCGCCGCTCGCTGCGGCCCCCGGCCGCCGCCAAGGAGATCGCCGCGGCGCAGCGCCGGATGTCCGTGGCGTTCCCCGCCGACCTGGTCGCCTCCTTGCTCCGGCACGACGGTGTCACCAGCCAGGGAGCCGCGTTCGCCCTGCCGTTCCTCTACGATCCGCTGCCGGTCGGCCAGATCGCGTCCGAGTGGCTGTCGCTCTGCACGGTGCTGGCCGAGGCGTTCGGCGCGGCGGAGAGCACCTGGTGGGACAAGTCGTTCGTGCCGTTCGCGTCGTCCGGGGACGGCGGCAACCTGTTCGTGGACCAGCGCCGGGGCAACCATGGCCGGGTAGGCGAGTTCTACCACGAGGTGGGCGTCTCCTTTGCGGAGCGGCCCGGATCGGTCGCCGAGCTCCTGGAGAAGACTGCCCGGTCCCTGGAGTCCGGCCATCCCTACGACAACCGCTACCAGCCCAGGGCGACCAGGGACGGCATCCTCGAATGGGACCTCATCCAATCCACCGAGCCGGGCGGCCGCTGACGGCGGCCGGCCCCGACGCCCACCGGGCTGACATCGAGAAGCACCGCCGGCCCCGGCGGAGCGGGCGGCCCGAGAAGGTTTCTGATCCCGACTGATTATCGTTTCGTAGGGTTCGATCCGACAAACACTCGGACGAGGGCTCTCCCGGCAGATCTTGGACAGCGAGGTGCCCAGGAGTGCCTCGCTTGCTGTCGGCAACACCCACCCGGGTGACATGCGGCTCCGCGGAACACCACCAGCACGCGCGCCGAAGGGTCGACAACGACGTCGGAGATGGCCCGGCGCCCGGTCTCGGTCGCTCCACTCCGTTGCTCCGCCCCGTTTCCGGCGAATCTTGGAGAGCGAGGGCGCCTGGGAGTCTTCTGCTTGGCTATCTCGCTGTCGATCCGCAATACGTCGCCTGAGTGACAGCGTGCGCTCGCGAACGACGCAGGCGATTCCTGGCAACCAGGGCTGCATCGTGGTACACGACGCGAAGCCCGAAGGGGATACCGGTGCACCCCCACCGACAAACGCTCAGGCAAGGCGCCGGCGTGCAGATCTTGTTGGCGGGCGGCCCACCGGCGCACCAAAATCCCTCAACATCTATCAAAGTGGTCGATAGTGTCTCGGATAAAAGCGGCTTAACGGAACTTTCTGCCTCCGAGAAACCTGTCGATCAACCGGAGGCTTGCTGCCCGATAGCGTCCTGGACCGCGGTCACCGATCCGGGTACTTGGCAACAGGCTGCCCGCCAACCAAGCGGAAGTCTGTGAGGGGCCAAAAGCCACCAAGGTCTACCAGATTGGTCGGCTTAGGGTCTGATAAGGCGGCCCTTTAACCCGCGGAGCGGGCCGGCTCGGGCAGCGGCCGGCCCGGGCCGTATGTGGTGCCGGCCCGGTCGCGTTCGAGCCAGCCGGTGTCGACCAGCATCCGGCGGGTGGCGGCCACGTCGTCGGTGACCGCGGCCAGCCGGCGATTGATCTCGTCCTCGGAGTAGAGGCCGTCCAGGGCCAGGAAGCGGGCGAGCAACTCGCCGATCAGCGGGTAGCGGTCGCTGAGGGTCGGCGGCAGGCTGGTCAGCCGGCCGTGCGAGAAGTTGCCGCGCAGCTGCGGGTAGCCGGCGAGCAGCGCGGCGATCGGCTGGAGCCGGTCCACCGCCGCGGCGGCCTCGCGCAGCCCCTCGGGCCAGGCCCGGTAGAACCCGTTGCCGGTGCCGGTCGCCAGGCCGAGGCCGACCAGCCGGGCGCAGGCGTCGCCGACCTCGGGCAGCGGCAGGTCGAGCGCGTAGGCCAGCTCGGCGAGGGAGGCGCCCTCCTTGCCCCGGCGGGTGAGCTCGGCCAGGGCGAGCAGCCGGTTCTGAACGGACAACTGGGCGAGAACCTCGGCGGCGCGGGCGGCTTCGACGGACATCCCGACAAGGTAGTCACCGGGGCGCCTGCCGCGCATCCACATTTCCCGTACCGGAGATCGGGCATGAAATCCGCCAGGCCGGGGAACACGGTTTCCGTGCTCAGCCGAAGATCTCTGCCGGCGGCGCTGCTCGCGTGTTCCGGGCTGGTGCTGGCGGGCTGCGGCTCGGTCGGTGACCGGAGCCGGGCCGCCGGCGACGTCGCCGTCCGCCTGCTGACGGCGACGTCGCCGATTCCGACGGTGAGACCGCCTGCGCGCTGCTCGCGCCCGACACCGCTGAGGCGGTGGCCGGCGCGGGGGACAGGCCGTGCGCCCAGGCGGTCCTCGACGAGAAGCTGCCCGGCCCGGGCGCGGTGACCGGCACCGACGTGTACGGCCAGTGGGCCCAGGTCCGGCTCACCGGCGACACGGTGTTCCTGGCGGTGTTCCCCGGCGGCTGGCGGGTGGTCGCGGCGGGCTGTACGCCGCGCCCGGAGCGCCCCTACTCGTGTGTGCTGCGGGGGAGTTGAGCCGTGCGCGTGCTGTTCGTTCTGCTGCTCCTGCTGGTCGGTGCCGGGCTCGCGTACTTCGTGACGCTGGGGGTGCTGCACCGGTGAGTGACGCTCGGGGTGCCGCACCGGTGAGCGACGCCGGGAGTGCCGCAACGGTGCGGCGTTTCGTCCGGGAGAACTCGCTCGGCCTGGTCTTCGGGCTGCTGTTCCTGGTGGTGCTGGTGGGTCAGGCCTTCGCCGGGCATGCCGACTTCAACCGGATGCAGCTCACCGAGGGCCTGCCGGAGGTGTCGCTGGGCCGCTACCTGACCTCGGCGAGCTTCGGCACCGACGTGGCCGAGAACTGGCAGTCGGAGTATCTGCAGTTCTTCCTCTACACCTTCATGACCGTCTGGCTGCTGCAGAAGGGCTCGCCCGAGTCCAAGTCCCTGAACGAGGCCGGCCTGGAATCGGACCGGGATCAGAAGGTGGGGGAGTACGCGACCGAGGACTCGCCGGCCTGGGCCCGTGTCCGGGGGTGGCGGCTCAGGCTCTTCTCGAACTCGCTCGGGCTGGTCATGGGGCTGATCTTTCTCGGCTCCTGGGTGGCCCAGTCGGTCGCCGGCGTGGCGGCGTACAACGAGGAGCAGCTCGGCGACCTGCAGGATCCCGTCTCGTGGGCGGAATACCTGCGGGAACCGGATTTCTGGAACCGCACGCTGCAGAACTGGCAGTCCGAGCTGCTGGCGGTGGCGTCCATCGCGATCCTGGCGGTCTTCCTGCGCCAGCGTGGATCCCCGCAGTCCAAGCCGGTGGGCGCCGCGCACACGGCGACCGGGATCGAGGGATGAGGGACACCTTCGAGTAGTTCGTCGGCGCGACAGGTTTGAACCGGCTCCCGGCCGGTAATGTCGCTTGCGGTATGGCAACTATTGCCCAGGGAGATCTCGTGGACACGAAGACCGAGCGCCGTGCGACTGAGGACCACCCCGCCGCCCTTGAATCGACTGGCACGAGGACCGCCGGGAACGCGGACGAGCTGTTGCGCGCGATGGCGGCGATGCCGGCGACCCACCCCTCGCGGCCGGCGCTGCGCGACCGGGTGATCGAGGCCTGGCTGCCGCTCGCCCGGCACCTCGCGAACCGCTACGCCGGCCGCGGCGAGCCGGTTGACGACCTGTTGCAGACCGCGGTCATCGGCCTGATCAAGGCCGTCGACAAGTTCGACCCCGCCTTCGGCACCGACTTCGCCGGGTACGCGATTCCCACCGTCATCGGCGAGATCAAGCGGCACTTCCGCGACCGGACCTGGGCCATCCGGGTGCCCCGCCGGCTGCAGGAGCTGCGCCTGGCGATCACGGGCGCCAACACCACGCTCGCACACACCCTCGGCCGGTCCCCCACGGTGGCCGACATCGCCGGGCACCTGGGGATCTCCGAGGAAGACGTGCTGGAGGGTCTCGAAGGGGCGCGGGCCTACACCGCCACCTCGCTGTCGACCCCAGTGGGCACCGACGGCGCCACCGAGCTGGGTGAGACCCTCGGCGGCGAGGACCACGAGTACGCGCTGGCCGAGGCCCGCCTCGCGCTCGGCCCGGCGCTGGCCTCCCTGGACGAGCGTGAGCGCAAGATCCTGATCCTGCGCTTCTACGGCAACCTCACCCAGACGGAGATCGCCGAGCAGATCGGCATCTCGCAGATGCACGTCTCCCGGCTGATCAGCCGCGCGCTGGCCAAGCTGCGGGGCAAGCTCGGCGACGACACCATCTGAGCCGCCGGAACCCGGCGACGGCCTGAGCGCCGATCCAGCGTGGGCCGCCGGATCGGACCCGTGGGCTATGGCTTGCGCCGGAAGGCCCGGCGCACCAGCAGGTACGCGGCCGCGTAGCCGGCGGCACCGAGCGCGAGGATCGCGAGCTGGCCGTACCAATGCCCCAGCGGCCCGTCGGCGATCAGGTCGGTGTTCCGCAGTCCCCGCAGCAGCACGAGGAGGGCGACCGGAACCAGCGCCGCGCCGATCCACCAGCGGTTGCCCTGCTCCTCCTGGCTCATGCCTGACCCCCGGCGGCGACGAGCGGGCGGTCCAGGACCGGGAGCGGGGCCGGCGAAACCGGGGCGGCCGGGACGCTGCGGTCGGCGAGGCGTTGGCGGCGGGCCAGCACGACGATCACCGCCGCGTACGCCACCAGCACCGGCAGGTCGACCACCGCGAACTGCCAGGGCATGTCCGCCGCGGTCTCGTCGACGAAGAGGTCGCCGTAGGCCGCGCTGAGCGCGCCGCTGACCAGGTTGTTGAGCACGTGCAACGCGATCGCCGCCTCCAGCCCGCCGGTGCGGACGGTCAGCCAGCCGGTGACGACGCCGAAGACGATCAGGTCGGCGAACCCCCACGGGGTGCCCCAGCCGTGCAGCGCCGCGAACACGATCGCCTGCACCGCGATCGGCACCCAGGGGCCGCGGCAGACCGTGCCGACCGCCTGCAGCAGCCAGCCCCGGGTCAGGTACTCCTCGGCGGCGGCCTGCAGCGGTACCACCGCCAGCAGCACCAGGGTCCCCAGCAGGAACGGCCCCCAGCCGGCCAGGTCGCCGTCGAGCCCCACGTCCTCGCCGGTCGCCGCGGCCAGCGCCAGGCCGCCGCCGAGCAGCAGCACGACCGCGACGAAGGCAACCGGCAGGCAGGCCAGCAGCCAGCGCAGCCGCAGCCGGCCGGTGACCGACGACAGCGTGCCGGCCGGGCGCCGCTGCACCCAGCGGGCGGCGGCCAGGGTCACCGGCAGCAGGGTGGCGATGAACAGGAACTCCAGCGCCAGATCCGCCAGCGGGCCGAAGGACGGCATGCCGTCGGCGTTGTCCGGCCGGCCGGCCAGCGTCGCGGCGAGCGCGGTCAAACCGACGCTGATCAGGATCAGCACGACAGTGCCGGCGACCACCAGGGCGGTGCCGGCGACGGGACGCCACCAGCGGTGGGCGGCGGTCCTTCCGAGACGGTGGTACGGACTCAGCGGCGGTGCGGCATTCAGCATGCGAGAAGTCTCGTGGAACCGGGGGTGCCGGCGAATCTGGCCACAGCCGGATTCCCGCCTCCATCGGAGGATATAGCTCCCGGAGGCGCGGCGTGGCAGGGCCGGATCCGTGGCGCGGATCCGGCCCTGATCATCCAGCGGTGCCGGGGCTACGGCGCCGGGTAGTCCGTCACGAAGACCGGGGCGCCGACCTTGGTGGTGTCCGCCGCCGCGCCCACGCCGTTGACGACGTGGTCGATGACGCCGGCGCTGAGGTTGACCGTCATGATGTGGTGCAGCTTGACGCCGGGGCGGTTCGGCACCTCGAAGCCGTTCGCGGTGTGGATCGCCGGGTTGTTCTGGTTGAACACGTAGACGCCGGCCCCGTACAGCTTGTGGTTGCGGACCTTGGCGCCGACCTTGTATCCGGCGTAGCCGAGCGTGCCGTCCCTGGTGGTCCAGTCGGCCTGCGTCGGCGGGTCGTACGGCAGCTCGTTCTGGTACAGCACGGTCGTGCCGTTCTCGCCGTTCCAGATGGTGTTGTACTGCTGGAAGTGCTCGACGAACAGGCCGGTGGCCGTCACGTTGTCCCCGTTGATCACGGCGCCGTTGACGCCGGTGTTCGTGCGCCAGCGCTGGGTGTCGCCGTTGACGCCCTCGGTGAAGCCCTCGACGCCGTGGTCCGCCCGCCACACCCAGGTGTGGTCGATCAGCACGTTGTCGCTGTTGACCTCGAGCGCGGTCCGGGTCTTGCCGATGTGCGGGCCGCCGACCCGGAAGTAGACGTCGGACAGCGTGGTCGGGTTGGCCGCCGAGCTCTTGCCGTGACCGTTCCTGCGGCCCACCTCCAGCAACGTGCTCGACGTCCGGGTGCCCGCGTCGATGGTGACGCCGGCGACGACGACGCCGGGCACGTCCGCCACGGTCAGCGGGGTCGCACCGTTGACCGCGGTCAGGGTCGCGTGCCCGATGCCGAGCACCACCGTGTCGGCGCGCCGCACGGTGATGCTGTGCGCGACGTCGTACACGCCCGGGGTGAGCAGCAGGTTCTTGCCCAGCGCCAGGTTGGCGTTGATCAGCCACACCGGGTCGGAGGGCTTGGCCACGAAGAAGTCCCGGATCGGAATCGTCCGGCCCGGGGTCGGACCCGCCGACCAGGACGTGCCGCTGGTGTTCCGCCGCGCGGCCGGCACCCGGACGCTGTACCGGCCGTCGGCGCCGGTGAACAGGTACGGCTTCTCCCGGCTGAGCGGGGTCTTGTCCAGCGTGGTGTACGGCGGGTTCGGGAAGGCGGTCTCGGCCGGCGCGCCCTGCACCCCGGAGAAGACCTGGTTCCACACGGCGTTGGACCAGCTCGTCACCTTGCTGTCGCGGGTGAGCCACTGCTGCTGCGAGCCGTTGATCACGTCGGGCATGGCCGAGTCGGCGATGAAGCCGCCGCTGGCGTACTGCGGGCCGGCGGTGCAGTAGTCCATCAGCGACAGGTTGCCCCCGCTGATGTTGAGCCGGCGCAGCGACACCGCCTGCGACACGGCCCAGAAGTTCGCCGTACCGCGGCAGCCGTCCTGGCCCTTGCCGTTGACGTTGATCGACAGGTTGGACAGCGTGCGCCAGAAGTTGACCAGTGCGAGGCAGTTGCCCGTGCCCCCGTCGGCGAGGCAGCGGTTGTACACCTCGATCTTGCCGTTGATCACGACGTCGGCCGGGGAGGCGCCCAGCCCGGAGATCTCCGTGTAGTAGCCGACCTTGACCTGCAGCGGCTTCTCCGCGGTGCCGTAGGTGCCGGGCTTGAACAGGAACGCGTACCGCTGGGTGCCCATCTCGTTGTCGACCTGCCGGGCGTACGCGGCGTCCAGAGTGGCCTGGATCTGCTCGACCGGCGTGGCCGGATCGAAGACGGTGACGTTGGCCCCGAGGTTCGGCCCGGACGGGCCCGGCCGGGGCGGGCCGGCGGAGGCGGCCGTACCGGTGAGCGTGCCGGTCGCGGTGAGGGCGAGTACGAGTGCCAGGGCGCGGGCGAGGTGCCGGCGCCCGGAAAGACGGCCACCGCCGGTGGGGCGTGTCGTCATGCGGAAAGGTCCTTTCGTAACAGGGCTGCAATGAAGCTGAGCACAGCAAGCGATAGACGGAGCCGACTGTCAAGAGCGCTCTCTCGGCGCGCATGCGGCAATCCCGGCGGCATCCGGACAACTCGCCGGAGTTCCGGAACCGGCGGCCCCGAACGGTCCATCCCGGCAGACTGCGCGTACCTGTATCTCCGGGAGCCCGTCGCGCCTCTGCCTGGCATGACGCGTATCGACTATGCGGCCCTCCGGCGCACCTGCGTGTTCGCCGCCGCCCTGATCCTGCTGCTGGTGTTCGCGCGGTCGGGGGCATCGTCGCTGACCATCCAGGTGTGGTTCACGCTGTTCGTGATCGCCGCGACGCTCTGGGTCCGCGGCCAGTACATCGACAGCCTCGACGACCGGCAGTGGCTGATCTCCCGGCGCGCCGGGGTGGTCCTGCTGGTGCTGGCGGTCGCGCTGGTCGCCTCGTACCAGTTCTGGCCGCGCGCCGGCGTCGCGCTCGCCGGTGTTCTGCTGGCCTACTTCGTGGCCGGCTCGACCATCACCTGGCTGCGCCAGGGCCTGCGCTCCGACCGGACGCGGCGCTCGCTGGCGCTCACGCTGACCAGCGCCGGCACCGTGTGCCTGCTGCTCGGCATCGCGCTGCTCGGCCGCGCCTCCGGTACGGCCGGCGTGATCCTGGAGTACGTGCTGCTCGGCGCGGCGCTGCTGGTGCTGCTGCCGCTCGGCGTCGCGCTGCTCTCCGAGATGGCCGTACGCTGGATGTGCGGCCTGTCGGGGCTGCGCCGGCGGCTCGGGCTCGCCGGGGTCGCGCTCTTCGTGCTGTCCACGGCGCTGCTGTACGCGCTCACCCGCTCGCCCTGGCTGCTCGGCGCGGTCGTCGTGCTGTCGCTGCTGGTCGTCGCGGTCGTCTCCACCACCCAGGCCGACATCGCGTTCGTGATGAGTGTGATCGCCCTGCTGGGTGTCACGCCGCTGCCCGCCGACGTGCCGTCCGACCTGGTCCCGGACCGCGCGGCCCGGTCCCTGCTGGTCGCCTTCGGCGACTCCTACATGTCCGGCGAGGGCGCGTCGACGTACTACGAGGGCACCGACGTCGGCGGCGGCAACCAGTGCCGCCGGTCGCCCACCGCCTGGGCGGCGATGGCCGGCCAGCAGCGGCCGTTCGACCAGGTCGAGTTCCTCGCCTGCTCCGGCGCGCGAACCTGGAACATCGAGTCGGCGGTGGCCCCGCCGGCCCGCGCCGGAGGCCCGGCGCCGCACCCGCAGGCGAGCGAGGAGCGCACCCAGATCGACGCGTACGTGCACGACTACGGCGCCGGCTTCGACCCGGCGATGGTCGTGGTGGGCGTCGGCGGCAACGACGCCGGCTTCTCCACGATCGGGCTGATGTGCCTGGCCCCGGGCATGTGCGACCGGCACAGCAAGCTCTGGACGGGCGCGCTGGAGCAGGTACGGGCGAACCTGCGGGCGACCTACCGGCAGCTCGACGGGGTCTTCCCGAACACCCCGGTGGTCGCCGTCGGCTACCCGGACCCGATCGACCTCTCCGGCCCGTGCGAGGACGTGACGCTGGCTCCGCGCGAGCGCCGCTTCCTGCACGAGTTCGTGACCGACGGCCTGAACCGGGTGATCGCCGAGACCGCGGCCGAGTTCGGCTACTACTACCTGGCGGAGATGGAGGCCTCGCTCCGGGTCGCCAACCTGCAGCTCTGCGACAAACTGAACGAGGGCCGCCCGGGCCTGAACTTCGTCGGCATCCGGTCGGTGGGCGGCGTGGCCGAGCAACGCTTCCACCCGAAGAACTTCTCGCACAGCAGCCTGCACCCGAACGAACGCGGCCACGCGGCGATGCTGCGCACCTTCCAGACCTGGCTGCCGGAGCTGACCACCCTGCCGGCCCGCGCCCCGATCCCCACGCCGTCGACGGGTGGCGACGCGGGCGTCCGTCCGGCGTCGGCGACGCAGGCCGGGCCGCAGTGCGACCTGCTCAGCGCCAGCACCGACGGCTGCCGGACGCAGGGCATGCAGTGGGCGAAGGGCCGGGTGCGGATGCTGCTGCTGACCCAGGGATGGCTGGGGCTGCTGCCGCTGGCCGGTGTCTGGCTCGCGGCCGTGGCCTTCTTCGGCGCCCAGCGCCGCCGCCTGGCATCTGTCAGGGGTCAGGGATGACAAACGGATCAGGTACGCGGGCCGCGCGGGCGTGACGATTTCCTCGTCAGCTGACGTCCATTCAGGAGTCCGTCATGCGCCGCGTGGCCCCCGCTATCGCCCTGTTCTTCCTGTCGCCGCTGGTCGCCGAGTTCCTGCTCGGCGACTTCCCGATCACCCTGCTCTTCCTGGTGCTGGTGCTGGCCCCGATGTACGGCGGCGGCGCCCTGGTGATCCGGGAACTGGTCCGCCGCACCGGCCGCGGCTGGCCCAGCATCATCCTGCTGGCGCTGGCCTACGGCGTACTGGAGGAGGGCGTGACGACGATGTCGCTGTTCAACCCGAACTACGTCGACGCCCACCTGCTCGACCAGGGCTTCGTGCCGGCGCTGGGGATCGCCGTCCCCTGGACCATCTTCGTCCTGACCCTGCACACGGTCTGGAGCATCAGCGTCCCGATCGCGCTGATCGAGGAGTGGACACCCCGGCGCACCACCCCGTGGCTGCGCACGCCGGGGTTCGTGATCGGCTGCGTGCTGCTGGCCCTGGGCTGCTTCGGCACCACGATGTCGACGTACGGCAACGAGCACTACATCGCCGCCTGGCCGAAGCTGCTCACCGTGGCGATCGTGGTGATCGCCCTGATCGTGGCGGCCTTCCGCCTACCCCGCCGGGACGCGCCGGCGAACCGGCGGCCGGCGCCGAGCCCGTGGGTCGTGCTGGCCACGACCCTGCTGGCCGGCGCGCTGTTCTTCGTGACCAACCGGTCGCCGGTCTGGGCCGGCGTGGCGGCGATGCTGGTCGCCCTGGCCGGCATGACTGTCGCGATCACCCGCTGGTCCCGGGCGTCCGGCTGGGGCGCCTGGCACCGGCTGGCCGCGGCGGCGGGTGCACTGCTCACCTACGCCTGGCACAGCTTTACGATGCACCCGCTCATGGGAGGCGGCCCGGTGGTGACGCCGGTCAGCCATGTGGTCTTGGCGCTGGCGGCGGTGGCGATGCTGTGGTTCGAGGCGCGCAGCCTCCGCCGCCGCGCCGCCAACCCCCTGCCTTGAGCTGTCCGCCGGCGGGCGCGGCAGAGCTGGATCGTCACCCCGTTCGCGGTGGCTCGCGAGGCGCCGTCGCGAGCCACCGCGGTTCGCATCGGCGCACGGTGACGACGCCCTGGCACTAAACCTCACAAAACCACACATCTTGCCGCCGGCGGTCGCGACCTTGAGGGGTTCGGGTGCAGAGCACACCATGGGTCTCCAAGGTCTGTGAACAGCTGCCCGAAGTCAGGTGCGGCCGGCACACGGCACGCGCACCGGGCGACCGCTTGTGGCCGGCGCATAGAGCTGTTCGGGTAGCTGGGGTCGGCGATCGGTGCTGCGGTGAGCACGGCAGTGCTCGTAAGCTGACGGGGAGCTGGAGCGGGCTGTTCGAATCTGAGGAGTGACGAGCGATCAAGCGCGGACTGCACCCGGCGCCGTTCGACCGGCTGGCCGGCCCGTGACCGCCGGCCCCGTCGATTACGACGCCGAGTTGGTCAGATACGGCGAGGTGCTGCGCGAGGCCTGGGCGGTCCAGTCCCACGACCGCATCCTCGACGTCGGTTGCGGCACCGGGCAGACAACCCGGGAGGCCGCGCGCCTGGCCCCGGCGGGGAGTGCGCTCGGCGTCGACCTGTCCGCGCCCGCCATCGAGCGTGCCCGCACGATCGCCCGGGCCGAGGGGCCGCACAACGTCGCCTTCGAGCACGCCGACGCGCAGGAGCACAGCTTCGCGCCGGGCCGCTTCGACCTGGCGATCAGCCGGTTCGGCACGATGTTCTTCGCCGACCCCGTCGCCGCCTTCGGCACCATCGGGCGGGCGCTGCGCCCGGCCGGACGCCTGGTGATGGTGGTCTGGCAGGCCCACGACCGCAACGAGTGGGACGTTGCCATCCGCCGGGCGCTCGCCGGCACCGACGGGCCGGCAGCGGTCGCCGGCGACCAGCCGGATCCGTTCTCGCTCGCCGATCCGGCGACCGTGGAGGGGATCCTCCGGTCCGCGGGCTTCGCCGATGTCCGCCTCGCCGAGGTCCACGAGCCCGTCTACTACGGTCCCGATGCCGCTGCCGCCCTCGCCTGGGTCCGCGGCTTCGCGGGTACGAGCGACTTCCTGAAGCGGCTCGATCCGGCCGCCGCCGAGCGTGCCCTCGCGCGACTGCACGACGCGATCGTCGCGCGCCTGGGTGACGAGGGCGTCTGGTTCGATTCCCGTGCCTGGATCGTGACCGCGCATCGCCGATGAGCGCAGGCAGGATCTGGGCCCGCGAGAATCGCGCCCACACAGGTCGGAGCAGGCACGTCGGTGCTGGACGCTCTACAGCCGTCGCTTTCCTCGCAGGCCGCCCAGCGCGCCCCCACCCACCGCATCCGCGACCGGAGCGGGAATGGGCAGAAAGCGGTCGCACCCGGTGGGGATGGGGGCCGGATGCGACCGCTGGTCAGGGGAGTGCCGGGATCGGGGTCAGTCGGTGACCTTGACGCAGGCCCGTGCCGTGGCGAACCTGGTGTCGGCGGCGAGGACGCCGCAGACCTGCGATCCGTCGGCCACCTCCCGGCCGGGGGCGAAGGTCACGGTCGCCGGGTCGGCGCAGGGGACGGTGTCGGTCATGGCGCCGCCCTGCTGGGTGGTGGCCTGGAGGGTGACGTTGCCCCGGCACTCGCCCGGTGCCGTGAGGCTCACCCGGATGCGGTCGACGCGCATTCCGGTGCGCTGCACCGTGGTGCACAGCCGGGCATCGTCGTCGCCCTGAGGGTTGCGTGCCTGGACCGTCACGCATTCGTTGATGCTGGCCGCCGCCCGGTCCTGATCGGACCCGGCCGGGCCGCCGTCCGGGTCGACGGGGGAGGGCGTCGCGTCAGGATCGAACGGAAGCTGCGTCCCGTTCTGATCGGCCTGGCGGTCCGCGTCGTTGTCGCGCTCCGCCGCCGCATTGCCGCCGCGTGCGGCGGCGCCCTCGGTACGCGTGCTGGCCGAGGCCACCATTGTGCCGACCCCGGTCAGTGCGCCCAGGGTGATGACGACAATGACACCGTTGCGCAGCGAACGTCTTTTCATCGGAGTCCTTTCGGGGACTGATCGTCGACAATTCCGGTTTCCGGAAACCGTGGGGTTTGTGAGGCATTACCTTCGATACCGAAGCTGTGCGCACCATAAATGTGAGCTGTCAAAGTCTTATGACGCGGTTGCACTTTCGGTAAGGTTGTGAGCCCGTACGGTCATGCATCCCCTGCGCATCGTCGCAGGTCAGTGACCTGCGGTGATATTGACATGGTGCACATCGCCTCGGATGCGGACAAGCTTCGAAATAGCGCGCACAGCTTCGGTGCGGGGTCATGCGTCCATTGCACAGCTTCCGCACAGTGCATTCGGCGGGAATATTCGGCGAAGATCTTCTCCGCTTGGTTGAACCGTGCCGGGATATGTTCCGTAGCCGGATGAATGGGCCGCGCCAAAGTCGGTCGTCAATGTCGCGGCTCGGTCAGGCCGGCGCGCCGCGGATGAACTGGTCGACGGCGGGCGATGACCTCGCGAGCGGGGTCTGTGACCAGCGTCGCCCGATCTTGGTGTTGACCTCAAGTATGGTTGAGGTTCTAGCGTTCCGTGGGTGGAAGACGAGCAAACTATGGATCGCCCCGTGCGGGTCGCTGTCGTCGGTGCCGGGCCGGCCGGCATCTACGCCGCTGACATTCTCACCAAGGCCGATCCGGCCGTCACGGTCGACATCTTCGATCGGCTGCCGACGCCGTACGGTCTGATCCGGTACGGCGTGGCGCCCGACCATCCGCGGATCAAGGAGATCGTCACCGCCCTGCATCAGGTGCTCGACCACCCGCGGGTCCGGTTCATCGGCAACGTCGACTACGGCGTGGACCTGAAGCCGGAGGAGCTCGACCCGTTCTACGACGCGACCGTCGTCGCCACCGGCGCCGACCGGGACCGCGAGCTGGCCATCCCCGGGATCGACCTGCCGGGCAGCTTCGGCGCGGCGGACTTCGTCTCCTGGTACGACGGGCACCCCGACGCCCCGCGCGACTGGCCGTTGACCGCCGCCAGGGTGGCCGTCATCGGCGCGGGCAACGTCGCGGTCGACGTCGCCCGGATCCTGGCGAAGACCGCCGGCGAACTGCTGGAGACCGAGATCCCGGACAACGTCCACCGGCGGCTGTCGACCAGCCCGGTGACCGACGTGCACGTGTTCTCCCGGCGCGGCCCCGGGCAGGTCAAGTTCACCCCGCAGGAGCTGCGGGAGCTCGACGAGTCGCCGAACGTCGAGGTCGTCGTCCATCCGGAGGGCCTGGAGTTCGACGACGCGAGCCTGGCCACCATCCGGGCCCGGCGCACCGTCAAGATGTGCGTGGACATCCTGCAGAACTGGGCCGCGCGCGAACCCCGCGGGCGTGCCCGTCGCCTGCACCTGCATTTCCTGCAGGCCCCGGCGGAGATCCTCGGTACCGGCCGGGTGACCGGCCTGCGCACCGAGACCCAGCAACTGACCGGCGACGGCCGGGTGCGCGGCACCGGCGAGTTCACCGACTGGGACGTGCAGGCGGTCTACCGCGCCATCGGCTACCTCAGCCGGCCGATCGCCGACCTGCCGTTCGACCCGGCGACCGGGACCATCCCGCACGCCGCCGGCCGGGTGCTGGACCTCGACGGCGGCCCGATCCCCGGGCGGTACGTGACCGGCTGGATCAAGCGCGGCCCGGTCGGCCTGATCGGCCACACCAAGAAGGACGCCCACGAGACGATCACCAGCCTGCTGGCCGACCTGCCGGCCCTGCCACCGGCCACGCACGGTGACCCGGCCGAGGTGCTCACCCACCTGAGCCGCCGCGGCCTGGCCTACACCACCTGGACCGGCTGGCAGCGGCTGGACCGGCACGAAGTCAATCTCGGGCGTCCGCACGGCCGCAAGCGCGTCAAGGTCGTGTCCCGCGACGAGATGATCGATATCAGCAACACGCCCTCGTCACTGTTGTCGGAAGGAATCTGATGCACCTGCCACGCCTTCTCCGCCCGCGCGTCGTGGTGAGCGCCCACTGCGATCTCCCGTGCGGCGTCTACGACCCGGCGCAGGCCCGGATCGAGGCCGAGTCGCTCAAGGCGATCGCCGAGAAGTACCAGGCGAGCGACGACCTGGAGTTCCGCACGCGATCGCTCATCATCAAGGAGCAGCGGGCCGAGCTCGTCAAGCACCACCTCTGGGTGCTGTGGACCGACTACTTCAAGGCGCCGCACTTCGAGAAGTACCCGAATCTGCACCAGCTCTTCAACGAGGCCACCAAGCTGGCCGGCGCCGGCGGCGCGAAGGGCTCCGCGGACCCGGCCGTCGCGGACCAGCTGCTCGCGAAGATCGAGGAGATCTCGAAGATCTTCTGGGAGACCAAGCAGAGCTGAAACGTGCCGAACCGGGTGGTGCCTGCCACCCGGTTCCGCACGTTCCCCTCAGCGGTTGGTGAAGATCGGGCCGATCTTGTCGACCTCGGCCCCGGCCCGGCCGTGGAAGCCGGTCAGTTGCCGGCCCGCCGGCGCCGTCCAGGTCGTGCAGTCCGCGGTCGTCGTGCCGCCGGCCAGGCTCGCGCCGAGGTTGGTGGTCAGCCGGGCCGAGAAGATCCGGGTGTGGCCGCCGTACTCGTCCCGGCAGAGGGTCGCCGACACCACATACTCGCCCGCGCCCAACGTCAGCGACTGGGCGGTGCCGCCCGTGCCGCCGTGCCGCAGCGTGGTGCCGCCGGCCAGGGTCAGGCCGATCTGGTCGACGCGGCTGCCGGCCCGCAGCTCCACCGCGGTGGTACGGGCGTCCGCCGGCACCGCGCCGATGTCGTTGAACTGGTCGCCGTGCGGCCCGCCGAACTGCGCGCCCAGGTAGTAGGCCGGGTTCGCCGTCCAGTCCAGCCGGACCGAGACCGGGTCGTGGTCCGACAACCGGAGCCCGTCGGCGGTGAGGAAGTCCGCGCGCTCGTTGTGGTACGCCGTGGCCTGAAGGGTCACCGACCGGCTGCCCCGGTAGAGCACCTTGTCGACCACCTCGCAGGCGTCGGTCACCGCGCCCTCGGGGCAGACCAGCGCCGGGCTGCCGGCGGCCGGGGCGACGCCGCCGCGTTCGAGCTGGAGCCACGCGTCGGTCAGCCCGTTGTTCGCCGCGAACGCCCGGATGGTGTCCAGCTCCCGGGTGTAGCGGGTGTTGGTGTCACCCATCACGACGACCGCGTTGCCCACCGAGTGGGTGCCGATGAACGCCGTGAGCTGGCTCAGGTTCGACGCCCGGGACTCCTGGTCGCCCGCGTTGGTGCCCGCGTTGGTGTGCAGGTTGTAGACGTCGACGTAGACGCCGTCCGCGACGCGGGTCCGCAGGAAGGTGAAGCCCTTCGGGGTCAGGCAGTCGCCGGAGTCGAGCTGGCAGGAGGTCCAGCGGCCCCGCTCGAAGTCGTCGGTGTCGTACGGGTACGACGACAGCGTGTTCAGCCCGCTGCCGATGCCCGCCCCGCCGCTGGTCGGCGTCCGGTACGGGTGCCCGTCGGCCGCGTACAGGGCCGCGTGGTAGTTGAAGTCCTCCTGCACGTTCACGATCTCGTACGCCGACAGCCGCTGCCCGATCGCCGTGGTGCTCGACGCTCGCGGCGTTCCGGCGCTCGACAGTCCTTCCGGGAGCCCGGCGATGTTGTAGGTCAGGACGTCGAAGGTGCCGGCCGGGGTGGCGGCGGTCGCGGGGGCCGCCGCGACCGGCACGGTCGCGGCGACGATCGCCGCCGCGGCCAGGTAGCTCAGGAGTGTGCGCATGTGGTCAGCCCGCCACGGGCGAGGTCCAGCCGGCGGCCACGTGGCCTATCCGGACCCGCTGCGGGTGGTCGCCGACCGCGACCGTGGCCACCCGGCGGCCGGTGGCGAAGCTGATCGCCGAGACCTGGTCGGCGCCCGACTCGGAGATGACGCAGTCGCGGCCGTCGCCGCTGACCGTCGCCCAGTACGGCTTGCTGGCCGACACCTGCGGTCCCTCGGTCAGGGTGCCGCGGTCGACGATCATGGCGTAGTCGTCCATGGTCCCGGCGACGCAGAGCTTGCCGCCGTCCGGGCTCATCGCCAGGCCGTGGTGCCGGGAGTCGTTGACGAAGGTGGTGCGGTCGTCACTGGTGGCCGGGTTCTTCGGCAGGGTCTTCACCCGAGTGATCTTGTCAGTGGCCACGTCGTACTCGATGAAACCGTTGAAGAACGAAACCTGAAAATACAGCTTCGAACCGTCGGGGCTGAACACGGCGGGGCGGATCGCGTTGGACAGGTCCGAGCGGCCGAAGGCGTCGAGCCGGGAGCGCATGTCGATCGTGCGTACCGTCTTGTAGGTCGTGGTGTCCACGACCGTGATCCGCCGATTGCCCTTGGTCCAGTCCCAGCCCGGGTCGTCGAGGTCGGTGTTGACCTCGCCGATGGACATGTTCCACAGGTAGCGGCCGCCGTCGGTGTAGACGTTCTCGTGCGGCTTGTCCCCGGTGCTGAACGAGCCGAGCTGCCGGCCCGTCGCGATGTCGAGCACGTGCACGGTGTTCGAGGTCGACGCCGAGACTGCGACCTTGGTGCCGTCCGGCGAGACCGCCATGTGGTCGGCGCGGAAGCCGGAGACCGGGAAGCGCCAGTTCACCGCGCCGGTGCGCAGGTCGAGCGAGACCACGTCGGCCAGGCTGGGCCGGGAGGCGACCAGCGCGGCGCCGTCCGGGGTGGTGTACATGTCGTCGACGAGCTGGTCGTGTCCCTCGCCCGGACCGTTCCGGATGCCGAGGAAGTAGGCCAGCTTGATCGGGTTGAGGTAGATGTCCCAGAGACGGGTGTCCAGGTCGGGGACCACATTGAGCCCGCCGATCTTGGCGTAGCTGCCGCTGGACCGGATCACGTCGACCGTGCCCGCCCAGTTGTTGCCGACGAACATGACTTCCTGCAGATCCGGTGGCGCGGCCGCGGCGGGCAGCGGGGCGCCGGCGATGAGCACGGCGGCTAGGGCGGTGAACGCTAACAACTTTCGGGCCATGGGGGACTCTCCTGGGGCGGGGAGCGATGTTACTTTGCGGTAACGCACAGGAAACAGCCGATCGTCGTCCGTCGATAGGTGCTGGGGTCCAACGTCCGGGCCCGTCGTTGTGCGGCAGCCACAACCGCCGGGGAGTGAGATGACGCAGACCGCGCGTGGCGAGGTGTTCGTCAAGGTGCTGTGGGCCATGGCGGCCGACGAGCGCATCGTGGACGACCTGGTCGAGGCGGCCCGGGCCGAGGCACCGGAGATCGCCCGGCTGCCCGCCGCGGAGACCCGCCGGCACGTCGCCATGCTCTTCTCCGCCGGCCTGGCCTCGTTCGAGGGCGCCGGCGACCCCAGCGAGAGCGACTTCGCGGAGGCGGCCCGGCTCGGCGCGGACCGGGCGGCGCAGGGCATCTCCATCGGCGGCCTGCTCTGTGCCGTGCAGGCGGGGCGCAACCGGGCGCTGGAGATCGCGATCCGGCGGGCCCGGGCGGCGGCCATCCCGGACGGCGTGCTGCTGGAGGTGCTGCTGGACCTGGACCGCTACCTCGGCGCCATGGAGCGGCACGTCATCGCGGGCCATCGCGCCGCCGAGCAGGACCTCGCGCACAGCCGGGTGGAGGCCGGCGACCGGGTGCTGCGCGGGCTGCTGCTCGGCGACCAGCCGGCGCCGGAGCCGGCCGACCTGGCCCGCGCCGGGCTGCGGCCCGACGGCCGCTACCACTGCCTGGTCTCCGAGGTGACCGATCCGGGACTGCTGCGCGCGGCCGGCCGCCGGCTGGCGGGCGGTGGCGGAGTCACCGGTACGGTGCAGGGCCGGCTGGCCGTCCTGACGCCACGCCTGCCCGCGGTGGAGGCGCTGGACCCGGGCGTGCTGATCGTCGCGGCTCCCGTCTGGCCGCTGCGCGACATCCGCGGGGTGTACGACCTCTGCCTGGCCGCCCTGCCGATCGCCGCCCGCTCCGGCCGGCCGGGGCTGCACCTGCTGGTCGAGCACGCCGGCGACCTCGCGCTGAGCGCCCAGCCGCTGCTGGCCGGGCTGGCCGGGGCCGCCGTGCTCGGCCCGCTGCGCGCCGACGACGACTTCCACCGTGAGCTGGTGTCGACCGCGATGGCCTACCTGGATCACGGTCAGCGGCTGGACCACACGGCCGCGGCGCTGCACGTGCACCCGAACACCGTCCGTTACCGGTTACGCCGGCTGCACGAGCTCGCCGGGGTGCCGCTGGTGCCCGGCGAACCGGGGGAGGGGCTGACCGTGTTGGCCACCGTGGGCCTGTGGTGGGCGCTGCGGACGTGGCGGGATTCCCCGCCCGGCGCCCGGCCGCCCACCGTCGAGTTCGACGCTTGACGATGACTCTCAGCCGGGGTTAGCGTGCCTCCCATCCAGAACAACAGCCTTTTCTGGATTAAGTGGGGGAGATTCCCATGCCAACCTGTCAATGTCCCGAGGAGCACGATCACCACCCGGTCCAGTTCGGCCAGACCCGGTGGCGCCGCTTCGGCGTCCTCTTCGGACTCAGCGCCGTGGCCGTCGGCGGCCTGCTCACCCTGATGTCCAACGGCGCCCTCGCCGCTTCCTTCTCGGTCTCCGGCCAGCAGTTCAAGGTCGGTGCCGACAAGCTCGTGGCCACCGGCTTCGTGCAGTACGGCTCCATCGACGCCCGCACCGAACCCGGTGCCGGCTCGCAGACCCCGGAGCCGGTGGCCGTGGCGGTCATGAAGACGGCGACGCTGAACAACCTCTGCCAGTCGGTCGTCACCGACCTGGGCGACTTCGGCTCGGTCACTCTCAAGATCAACGCGGGCGGCGGTGACAAACCGGTCACGGCCAAGAACATGGCCATCGACATGACCGCGATGGACGGCGACGCCAAGTTCGAGACCATGGAGATCGGCCGGGACGCCGCGACCCTCGACAAGGGACCGACCAACGATCCCGCGGAGGTGGCCCAGCGCCGCGAGGGCTTCTTCAGCCAGCAGGCCGACAAGGTCACCATCACGAACCTCAAGCAGACGGCCTGGGCGACGACCGCCGGCGAGTTCAACCTCACCGGGCTCTCGCTGCGGCTCAAGTGGGGCAAGGACGAGTGTTTCTGAGTTCCACCGCAATCCGTGATCAAAGGAGATCGAGATGACCCGCTCCCGTACCGTCCGCCGGTCGGCACTCGTGGCGACGGCCGTCGCCGCCGGTGTCGGACTGGTGGCGTTCCCCGCCGTGCCCGCCCTGGCCGCGTCCTCGACCACGGTTGGCCCGGCCGGGCACAGCTACACCGCCTCGCTGGTGACCGGCACCACTGCCACCTTCCTCGTCGGCAGCACCACGGTCACCTGTAACCAGTCGGCCAACAACGGCGCGGTCCCGGCCGAGCCGGACAACACCAGTGCCGCCGGCCCGGTCGTGTCCTCGCTGACGCCGGCGACCTTTGCCAACAACGGCGGTGCCTGCCCGACCAACGTGCTGTTCACGACCGCCCGCACGGTGTCCAACTCCACCAACGGCCCGTGGACGATCGCGCTGCAGTACGAAGAGGCCGGCTCGGTCGGCACCATGACCATCCCGCAGGCCGGCGTGGTCACCACCATCTCGGGCCTCGCGTCCTGCGTGGTGACGGTGGCACCGGACGGACCCGCGTCGTTCAGCGGCCCGTGGGTGGCCGGCACCGCGACCAGCGCTCCGCAGCTGGACTTCTCGGCGGGCGTTTCGCTGCCCATCAAGGTGACCGGCGGCCTGGCCTGTCCGACCGGCGCCACCACGGCCACGTTCAAGGCGCGCTACGCGGTCGCCGACACCACCGACGCGACCCAGCAGATCACCGTCACGGCCCCCGCCGTGGTGGAACCCACCGAGTAGAACCGCTTCACCCTGGTTCCCCGGCGGCCACGCGAGCCGCGGCCGCCGGGCCCAGGTATGGCACCAGCACCAGATAGGTCAGATCGCCGAGGCGCTCCGGCAACTCCGCCGCCCGGCCGGTCGACACGAAGTCGTAGATGACGCCGTACACGCCCGCGATCACCGCGTCCACCACGCCGTCCGGCACCCGCGGCGTCCCGGCCCGGCGCGGCGCGGCCGTGAAGAAGACCGCGTACGCGTCCAGCAACTGCCGGCGGCAGGCCCGCGCGCGCGGCCCGGCGGCGAGCACCTCGACCACGGCCAGGGCGGCGAAGGCCGGCTCCGCCGCCAGGATCCGCAGCAGGGTGTCCAGGCCCCGGTGCATCCGCTGCGGCCAGCGCGCCGGCCGGGAGTACGCCCCGGCGACCGACTTCTGCATCAGGCTGACCCCGCGCTCGAAGGTGGCCAGGAAGCACGCCTCCTTGTCCGCGAAGTGCTCGTAGAAGGCGCGGGTGGAGACCCCGGCGGCGGTGCACACCTCGCCGAGGGAGGCGTTGGCGTAACCGCGCGCCGCAACCGTCGTGGCCATCGCGTCGATGAGGCGGTCCCGCTGGGTGCGGCTGACGAATTCGCGGGTGAGATCGTGCCGCCCGCGGGGCAGCTGCCGTTCGGGATCGGTGGCCGAACGCGAGCCGGGAATGCGCTCGTCGGAGTGCGCCGACTGGGTCACCGTCCACCTTCCTTCGCCGTCTGGGCGGGGGCCCGGAATGGTCGCGGCATCGCTTCCGTCAGCCTAGACGAGTACGCGGGCCGTGGGTGAACCGCCGCGACGCGATGGGTGATTCGCGCGGATATCCCCTAGCGGAACGGGCGCGGCGGATACCTTCTTGTCGGCTGTGGAATGAATGGTGAAGTCTTATGTGAAAGGTGTGTCATGTCTGTTCGCCGCCGTATTCTCGCCACCGGTTCGACCCTGCTGGCCGCCGCTACGGCCGCGGCCGCGGTGCTGGTGCCGGCGGCCCCGGCCCAGGCGGCGCCGGCGTTCCCGTTCCTGCGCGGGTTCCAGCTGTTCAACGTGCGCAGCGACAAGTGCCTCGCCATCGCCGGTGGCGGCACCGCCGACAACGACGTGGTAGTGCAGAGCACCTGCCGCGAGGAGGTGTCGCACCTGTGGCGGATGCGGCTGGTGACGCTGACCGGGCTGTTCCAGGTGCAGAACGTCAGGACCGGGCGCTGCCTGTCCGCCGTCGAGGGCACCGGCCGCGTCGTGCAGTTCCGGTGCGACGACGCCGGGGCGCGCCGCTGGCGCCTGTGGGACGCCAAGGGGACCGGCTTCTACATCCGCAGCGCCACCAGCGGCCGGTGCCTGACGGTCACCGGCGGCGGCGGGGACGAGAACGCCGCCGCGCTGCTCTCCACCTGCGGCCCCGCCCGCTCCCGGCGCTGGGACGCGCGCCTGATCGGCAGCACCGAGCGGGCCTGAGAGGGCGGCCAGGAACGCGGCGCGCGGGGCCGCTGACAGAGCGGGGGCGCGGGCAGATCGCCCGCGCCCCCGCTCTCCGGTTGTCAGCGCAGGACGGAGGTGTCCTGCAGCACCCGGCTGGAACCGCCGCCGGGGGCGACCACCGAGGCCGCCGCGGCCGTCGGGTCCGGCTGCGGCAGGGGCTCGCACTGCTTGTCGGAGCGGTTGCCGCGGACCCGGGCCGGCAGCGTGCCGTCGGACAGGTACGCCGCGATCGTGTCATCGGTGCAGGCGATGCCGTTCAGCGATCCGGCGTGCGTCGTGCCCCCGACGCCCTCCAGCAGCACCGACTTCGGGAAGAGCTTCCGCACGTACAGGCTGCCGGTGTACGGCGTCGCCGCGTCGTCGGTCTCGCTGATCAGCAGGATCGGCGGCGTCTTGGTGCCGTTGATGTGCACCGGCTTGCCGACGTCGCCCTTCCAGGACAGGCAGGGCGCGTTGAACCAGGCGTTGCTCCAGGTCAGGAACGGGTGCTGGGCGTAGATCCGCCAGTTGTCCCGCTGCCACTTGCTCCAGTTCGTCGGCCACTGCACGTCGGTGCACTGGGTGGCCAGGTACATGGCGAAGCCGTTGTCGGTGCCCGGCCCCTGCGGGTAGCCGCCGTCGTACAGCGCCTTGACCGGGGCGTAGTCGCCGTCGTTGACGTACGCCGCGAACGCCTCGGCGATGTCCGTCCACTCGAAGATGTAGTAGGCGGCGGAGGTGAAGACGTCGGTCCACTCGTCCGGGCCGATGGCCCCGCCGGCCGGCGCCTTGCGCAGCTTCTGGATCGTCGCGTAGTACTTCTTCTCGACGGCCTTGCCGGTGGTGCCGAGGTGGTAGACGGAGTCGTACTTGGCGATCCAGCCGAAGTAGGTGCCGATGTTCTTGTCGAACGCCACGTCCTGGGCCAGGTTGGCGTCGTACCAGACGCCGCGGGGGTCGACGTTGCCGTCGAGGACCATCCGGCGGACCCGCTCCGGGTGCAGCGTGCTGTAGACCTGGCCGAGGTACGTGCCGTACGAGAAGCCGTAGAAGTTGATCTGCTTGGCGCCCAGCGCCTTGCGGATGCTCTCCATGTCGGCGACGGTGTCGGTGGTCTTGACGTGGTCGAGCAGCGCGCCGCCGGCCTTCGCGCAGGCCTGCGCGTACTTCTTGGACCGGGCCAGCCACTCCTTCTCGAGCGACCGGGTCACCGGGACGTAGTACGGCCGGTTGTACGCGGTGGTCAGGTTGCCGTCGCAGGACAGCGACGGCTCGCTGGAGCCGACGCCGCGCGGGTCGAAGCCGATCCAGTCGTAGTCGAGGCCCACGTTGTCCGGCACGTACTCGCCGAGCACCGACAGGGTCAGGCCGGAACCGCCGGGGCCACCGGGGTTGGTCAGCATGACGCCCTGGTAGTCGGCCGCCGACGACTTGTGCAGGATGCGGGAGACGGCCAGCTTGATCGTCGTGCCGCGGGGACGCTGGTAGTCCAGCGGCACCGTGAGCATGCCGCACTGGGCGCCGCGGCGCTGCAGTCCGGGGCTCTCGCACGTGCCCCACGCGATCGGCGCGGGGATGTAACCGGATTCGCCGCGGGCGGGCGCCGCCTGCGCGGGCGCCGACGCCACCGCGCCACCGGCCACCAGGCCGGCGACGACAGCAGCCGCCAGAAGTCTTCTCATGTCGTGCCTCTCGGGTCCGTTGCGCTCGGCGGGGCGCGGCGACCGGATCGCGACCAGCACGCATTAGCCGGGCGACGGAGAGCTTAAGCCTGATCCGCCCGGCCCGCGAGAGGGACAAGGCCGAAAGGCCGGTCACCATACTCTTTTCCTCGGCGTTACGTGGCCTTTGCCCGAGCTGGACGGTAAGCGGACTGAAAGATCACAAGGGCGGCTTTTGAAGCTAGTTTTTGGAACGGCAAATCCGTGCCACAGCGTTACCAGAACGGGGAGATCCATGGAGAAGAACCGGCGCCTGCTGGCGCTCGCAGCGGTCACGGCCATCACGATGGCCGCACAGATCACGGCCCTTCCGGCGGCCGCCGCCCCGCCCGCCGGCGGCGGTTTCAGTGGTGTGGCCGGCGACTTCAACGGCGACGGCCGGGACGACATCGTCACCTTCACCCGGGGCCCGGCGGCGGATGTGTACGTGGCGCTGTCCACGGGTTCGTCGTTCTCGGGCACCGGGTGGAAATGGCACGACTTTTTCGCGGTGGGCTCGGAGACGCCGCTGGTGGGCGATTTCAACGGCGACGGCAAGGATGACATCGCGACGTTCACCAAGGGCCCGGCCGCCGACGTCTACGTCGCATTGTCGACAGGTTCGTCGTTCTCGGGCACCGGGTGGAAATGGCACGACTTTTTCGCGGTGGGCTCGGAGACGCCGGCGGTGGGCGATTTCAACGGCGACGGCAAGGATGACATCGCCACGTTCACCCGGGGCGCGGCGGCGGACGTGTATGTCGCATTGTCGACGGGTTCGTCGTTCTCGGGCACCGGGTGGAAATGGCATGACTATTTCGCGGTGGGCTCGGAGACGCCGGCGGTGGGCGATTTCAACGGCGACGGCAAGGATGACATCGTCACCTTCACCCGGGGCCCGGCGGCGGACGTCTACGTCGCGCTGTCGACGGGTTCGTCGTTCTCCGGTACGGGTGTGAAGTGGCACGACTACTTCGCCGTGGGCTCGGAACTGGCGTCGGTCGGTGACTTCAACGGCGACCGCAAGGATGACATCGTGACGTTCACCCGGGGCGCTCCCGCCGACGTCTACGTCGCGCTCTCCCGGGGGTCGTACTTCGCCGGCACCGGGGTGAAGTGGCACGACTACTTCGCCGTCGGCGACGAGATCCCGGGCACGGGCGACTTCACCGGCGACGGCCGCGACGACATCGCGACGTTCACCCGGGGTGCCGCGGCCGACGTCTACGTCGCCCGCTCCACCGGCGCGGCCTTCTTCGGGACGGGCGTGAAGTGGCACGACTTCTTCGCGGTGGGCTCCGAGATCCCGCAGCCGGGCATCCTCTGGTAAGTACGCACCCCTGCACCGTGTGCGGCGCCGGGCCGGGTCTCGCAG
>Ga0307516_10001865_pt1 | contig 28896 bp, 29 predicted proteins | sample 19_EM_MG_FD_203310 | JGI IMG/M metagenome (GOLD analysis project Ga0307516, IMG submission 203310) | Populus trichocarpa ectomycorrhiza microbial communities from riparian zone in the Pacific Northwest, United States - 19_EM | ecosystem: Host-associated > Plants > Roots > Unclassified | place... | reverse complement strand
GGAAATATAGGTAGCTACGGCTTCTTTCAACTCTTCCAAGGCGGTGACGGGCCTGCCGAACATCCGGGTGGTCGCGATCATTTTTTTGTTAACGAGTTCGTCTTCCATGGCGATGGCGGGAAAGCCCCGTAGTTCGCGGATCAGCCGCACTCCTACCACGCCTCCCATATTGGTATGGGCCCATTCTTCCGGCATATTGCAGAGTTCCCAGGCGCTGGTGATGCCCCAGTTGATCAGTTTGACGGCATAGGACCGGCCGACGCCCCAGATACTGTCCACCCTTGTTTGCTGTAGGGCAGTGCGTTGTTCTTCTTCCGTAGCCAATACTTTTATACAGCCGGTGGCGATCTTATTTTTCTTCGCCTGGAGGTTGGCCAGCTTGGCCAGTGTTTTGGTAGGGGCCACGCCGACAGAGACGGAGATGCCCGTCCATTGCTCCACCCTTTCCTTAATATGACGGGCATAGGCGTCGAGCTGATGGAGAGGAATGTGACTGAGATCCAGAAAAGCCTCATCCACCGAATAGACCTCCACTTCTTCCGCAAGGGTCCGGAGCGTGTCCATTACGCGCCGGCTCAGGTCCCCATACAAATGATAGTTGGAAGAGAATACGGCGATGTTATGCTTCTCGATGATATGACGGGCCTGGAAATAAGGGCCTGCCATGTCCACTCCCAGTTTCCTGGCTTCATCGCTGCGGGAAATGATGCAGCCGTCATTATTGCTGAGTACAACCACCGGCTTGTCCCGGAGATCGGGCCGGAAGAGCCGCTCGCAGGAGCAATAAAAACTGTTACAGTCGACGATCGCTTTCATATTTAAAGACTATGGATGACATAAGTCACTACCCCCCAGATGGAAAATTCGGACCCGGACAGGTCGACGTCGATGGGGGACAGGCGGGGCGTTTCCGGCAGCAGGCGGATCTTGTTAAAAGTTTTTTCAAGCCGGCGGATGAGCATTTCGCCGTTGAGGATGGCAATGACCACCTTGCCGCTGTTGGCCTTGACGGAGCGATCCACGATCACGACGTCCCCGCTGAAAATGCCGGCCCCCGTCATGGCGTCCCCGCTGACCCGCATAAAAAAAGTAGCGGGCTTATTCCGGATCAGTTGTTCGTTCAGGTCAATGCCTCTTTCCATATAGTCATCGGCCGCGGCTCCGAAGCCGGTGGCGTTGGCGGTAGGGATATCCCATTGGGTAAAGCGTTTGCTGCCTTTATAATCCATACCATGAAATTGTTCGATCTCCATAAAAATGATTTTTAGCCCTAACCTCCTCCGGATAAGGAAAGGAGGAAAATAATTATTTTAAAATACTAATTTATTTAGTAAATTTAACTAAAATATTGATCAATTAAATTTTTTTTATGGGTACCGGGTTAGTAAAACAACAATCATTGGTCTCCCTCCCGGAAATGGGTGCCGGGGGTGGGACGGGCAGATCGCGGCGGGTGGAATACCTGCTGGTCATTTATCCGGAAGGAGAGCTGTACGACAAGCTGTTAGAAGAGCAGGAGCAATTTTTCCTGGATTATGGGATGAAGATCACCCTCCGTAACAAGCCGCATATCACCGTGGCCGCTTTCCAGGCCGGGGAGGCGATGGAAGAGACCCTGATCCGCTGGATCCAGCGGATCTGCGGCCGTCACAACAGCTTTGACCTGACGCTGAACAACTACAGCGGTTTTCCCCCGCACACTATTTACCTGCGGGTACAGGATCCGCAGCCCTTCCGGCAGTTCGTACAGCAGTTGCGGGCCATCGATGACTTCATCCGTTCTTCCGGCTGTCCGCCGGTGAACCTTATCCGTGATCCCTATCTGAGTATCGCGGGCGGTCTTACGGAACGGGTATATGGCCGGGCGATGCCGGAATATTCCCGAAAGACCTTTCATGAATCCTTTCGGGTGGATGAACTGGTGCTGGTAAAACGGGAACATAGTTTCGAACCTTGCAGGACGGTGAATGTGTTCCGCTTATTGCCGGATGTCCATCAACCCTGCTCCTCACCGGCCTGATGGAATTCACAATCGGCCTGATGCAAATCTCAACACAAAAGAAAAAACATTTTTATGGAAACAAAGATCCGGGAACAACTGAACGATTACAACGGGGTCCTGCAAACATCCAGGATGGGCAAACGCAAACAGGCGCTCATACCCGTTGCTGCCAATTTACGCGCTGATTTTAAAAATCAACTGGCCATCAGCGAATACCTGCTGGTACTAAGCCCGCATGAAGAATTGCGGAACAGGATCCTGCAGGTGAAAAAAGATTTTTACGATACCTACCAGGCCCCTACGGCCAATTGGGGCAAGCCTCACCTGGCCATGGTAAAATTCACGCAGGTGTCGATGATGGAAGAGCGCATCGTAAATCGCCTGCGGACCATCGCCATGGGTTATTGTCCGTTCAAAGTGGAGCTAAAGGATTTCGGAAGCTTCCCTTCGCATACGATCTTCATTAATATGATCAGCAAACTGCCTGTTCGAGGGTTGGTAAAGGAGATCAAGGATGTGCAAAGGCTGATGAAACTGGATAAGGATCACAAACCACATTTCATCGACGAACCCATGTTCACCATTGCCGGCAAACTATTGCCCTGGCAATATGAAAAAGGATGGCAGGAATACAGTCACCGGCATTTTACGGGCCGCTTCGTTGCCGACAGTATGTTATTGCTGAAGCGGCAGCAGGGGACGATGGCCTGGCAGATCGCAGAACGGCTGGAATTCCGAAACCTGCCGGTGGCCACCCGGCAGGGAGAATTATTTATGTAGCGTGGGAAAGGATACCGCGGGAATAGGAACTTTTATTTGTTTATCTCTGAAAATGCATACTTATGCCCGAGAAAAAAAGGGAGGGGAAGGTTATTGCTGCTCCCCTGCAAGCTAGTGAAGCAATGAACCCTGTTCAATATCTCAAAGGGCGGGGCGCTCAGTACAACCCCAAGAACAGGTTCCTCAAGAATGAGACGACGAAAGAGCATATCGAAGGGATCGATGAATGGCTGGAGCCTAATCCCGAGACGCAATACTTCGAGGAGAATGCGAAAGGGATCGTCAATAAAGTAGATAGCCCCGACGTGGGGATGTGGTATAGCATGAACCCCTACCAGGGATGTGAGCATGGTTGTACCTATTGTTATGCGCGGAATGTTCATGAATACTGGGGGTATAGCGCCGGTCTCGATTTTGAGCAAAAGATCATCGTGAAGAAAAATGCCCCGGAGTTATTGCGAAAATTCCTGATGAACCCTAAATGGGAATGCCTGCCTATTTCCCTGAGCGGCAATACGGATTGTTATCAGCCCGCTGAAAAGAAGTTCGGCATCACCCGGCAATTGCTGGAAACCTGCCTGGAGTTCAATCAGCCCGTCGGCATGATCACAAAGAATGCGGGGATCCTCCGGGATAAGGACCTGTTGGCGGAGATGGCGAAAAAAAAGCTGGTGTCCATCCTGGTATCGATCACCTCCTTTGACGAGGATCTGCGCAGGGTGATGGAGCCCCGCACTACGACCGCCAGGCAAAGACTTCGCACCATCAAAGAACTGACCGAAGCCGGGGTAAGGATGGGTGTCATGCTCGGGCCGATGATCCCGGGGCTGAATGAACACGAGATGCAGCGTATCATGAAGGCTGCTGCTGAAAATGGCGCCACTTTTTCCGCCTATACCTTTATCCGGCTGAACGGCGCGATCAAACTCATCTTCCATGACTGGCTCTATAAGAATTTCCCGGACAGGGCCGATAAGGTATGGCATTTGATCGAAGCCAGCCATGACGGGAAAGTAAACGACAGCCGTTTCGGCGTGCGCATGCGGGGTGAGGGAAATATCGCTCAACTCGTGGCGCAGCAATATGCCCGGTATACGAAGAAATACGGACTGAATGCCGAAAGATGGGAATTGGATACAACGCAATTCAGGCGACCGGGTGAGCAGATGAAGTTGTTTTGAGAAAATGAAATTAAACCTATGAGATACGAAGTCTATACTGAAATAAAGATTACCGATGACTTTAGCATCTTCGATTTTGTAAGCCGCGGAAAAAAATTAGGAAAAAAATTGTATAATTTTGTAGTATGAAGCCGAAATCCATAAAATATAAAAGCGACCTGTTTAAACAGGAAGTAACCTTAACTATTGATGAAAATCTCAATAAGTTGAAGGGCAAAGTTCTGGCTCCCAGGAAATTAGAGAATGCTAACAAATCTTTAAGAAAGTTAAAGGATTCTCTGCCTAAATAATTACAGGCATCACAACTCGCCTTTCTGGTCGAAATTCCTCTCCTGCACGCCCAGCTTCCTTTATTCCGGCAAATGGTTAGCCACGCTAAAGACTTGCAATTCAAGGCGATTGAATTAACTTGGCTTAAATCTTCACCTCCGCATGCGCTATAAAAGAATGCCGATCGAGATCGAGTCCCCCGAACAAATGGGATATGATACCATCAAAAATAATCTTTCGGAAAGCTCCTTCACCGATGTCGTATTCGGGGATCTTGGCCTGGATCTGAAAGGACTCATACTGGCCTATGGTTCTCATGCGGGACATGAAGCATTGAGGGAACTCATCGCAATAGAAAGCAAAACCCTCACTAAAGACGATGTCCTCCTCACCGTTGGAGCCGCCGCAGGACTTTTTATCATGGCGACCTCCCTGCTGAAAAAAAAGGATGAGCTGGTAGTGATGCGGCCCAATTACGCTACGAATATAGAGACGCCCCTTGCCATCGGCGCATCGCCGACCTACCTGGATCTTCGATTTGAGGATGGTTTCCGGCTGGATCGGAAGGCCCTGAGAAAAGCCGTTACGAAAAAGACACGCTATATCTCCGTCACCCATCCGCATAACCCGACGGGAGTCTGCCTGAGCGATGGGGACATGAAAGAGCTCGTGGCCATCGCAGAAGAAAAGGATACCTGGCTCCTTGTCGATGAGACCTACAGGGACATGGTCTTCGGAAAAAAATTACCCCCGGCCTGTGATTATTCAGAGAAGGTGATCAGCATCTCTTCCCTGTCCAAGAGCTATGGATTGCCGGGAATACGGGTGGGCTGGATCCTTTGTCGCAACAAGCGGCTGATGGAGACCTTCCTCGCAGCCAAAGAACAGATCCATATCTGCGGCTCTTCCCTGGATGAAGAAGTAGCCTGGCAAACTCTCCGGCAGAGAGAGCAGCATTTTGCACCCATCATGAAGGAGATCCGGGAAAAATTCGTGATCATGAAGAACTGGATGGAAGGTCAAAAAGGATTGGAATGGGTGGAACCCCAGGGAGGGGTTGTTTGTTTCCCCCGGATCAAAAATCCCCGGAAAGTGGATATCGACCGATTCTACAAGATCCTGCTTGGGAAGTATGGTACGTATACGGGACCGGGGCATTGGTTTGACATGCCGCGGCATTACATGCGCATAGGCTTTGGATGGCCTTCCAAAGGACAGTTGGCGGATGGCCTGGATGCTATCGGCAAGAGTCTTGAAGAGGCTCGACGGAAATAAAAGAAGAAAAATTACGGTGTTGCAAAAAAATAATTTTTAAAAAAGGATCAAATAGTAAAAAAGATTTTTACATTTGTAAAGAGCAACAAAGATCAACATGCTAAGAAAAAATTCACATAATAAGACAGCGAAGTGGAATCGTCCGGTGCAGGCGTACCAGGAACTTCACGGGGCAAGTATTGTTGCATAGTTAAAAGATAAAACAAACTCAACATACGAAGCCCCGCAAAAATGCGGGGTTTTTTTATAAACGTACAGTTCGAACAATGGAGATAACCCAGTCACATAGAAATTTGATGCAGATGCAGGCAGCGGACCAGCGAAAGACAACTTGTCCGGACTCCGCCGTGGGGAATCTCTATCCATACGAACGACCGAGCGATCACTGAATTTAGTCTGCCCCAGGGCAGATAGGATAAAGGGAAGCCCGGTCAAAAGAAATGACCGGGCTTTTTTGTCAGGCAGGCTGCGGAGAAGGCCCGGGAAAAAGCTATCATTTTTAAACATGCCACCGCTGGTGGAAGAAAGGAGGATCTATGAAGTTGAATTTTAGTTTGAGAACAAGACAGAAGCTGATCATCAGCGAAGGGATCACGAATGCCTGGATGCCTGATATCCGGTGGGAGCTTTACAGCGAGGTCCTGAATGCTTCCCTGGGGGAGCCCAACCACTTGTATGCCACGGATCAGGCAGGTCATCTGCAAAGGCTCCGCCAACTGATCCGGGAGAATGATCCTGATTATGTGATCAGGCTGGCTGTTCATCTGCGCGGGCAATTGTATAGAAAGGAACTGTCCTTTATATTGACGGCGGAGCTGGCCGCCCCCGATGGCGGCGAGCGGGTGTCCCGTCATATGGGAACGATCCTTCAGACTGCCGGCGAGATCCCTGAATGGCTGGGCTATTGGGCGCTGGCCACTGCAAAAAGGAACGGGAAAATGATGAAGCCGGGCCGCGCCTTACAGAAAAGCCTGACCGAAGTTTTCCGGCGCCTGGATGAATACCAGTTCACCCGGTATAGCAGTGAACTGCAGGAGGTCATGAGGGCTACGATGCTCCTGGTGCGCCCAAAGGCAAAAGACAGAGAGCAAAGGATCCTGTTCGACCGTATCCTGAAGGATCAGTTAGGCGCGCGGAGTACCTGGCAGATGGAACTGAAAGCGTTGCAGGAGCAGCAATACGATAGTATAGCGTTGAAACAGGCTATGCTGAGGGATAAATGGAAAGAGGGAATTTCTTCCTTCCGGATGGGTTATCCTGCCTTATTGGCCACCCTGCGGCCGATCCTGGCTGCCGGTGTGAGCGGGAAGGTCCTCAAACTGGCTGGTGATTATATCGGCAACGCCGCCGCCATTGCGCGGACCCGGCAATTGCCTTTCCCCTTGCTGGAGGCCTACCGGGAACTGCGACCCATGCCCCAGGGAGGAACAAACCTGCTCCTGGAAGCGTTGGAAGAGGCTGCGGTACACAGCGCCCGGAACATTGCGGGTTTTGAAGAGGATACCCGGGTCGTCATCGCGATGGATGTCAGTAATAGTATGAAATACCCTGTCAGCGAGGGCAGTAAGATGCAACGCTATGATATCGGCCCTTTGCTGGCGCTACTGTTGAAAAAGAAATGCAGATCTGTCCTTATGGGAATATTCGGCAACGGATGGAAGCCTGTGGGACTCTCCGGAAAGAATATCCTGGCAGGAGTAGAAGAATTCCGCTACAGGGAAGGAGAAGCGGGGTATGGCACGAATGGGCACCTGGTGATACAGGACCTGTTAAAGAACAGACGGGTAGTAGATAAGGTCATGATCTTCACAGACTGCCGTCTTTGGGACCGGCGACAATTCCACCAGCCGGCCGGTGCGGATCTGGGCAATTTGTGGAGGCAGTACAAACAACTGGCCCCGGGCGCCCGCCTGTACCTGTTCGACCTGGCCGGTAGCGGAGATGAGCCCCTGCAGATGCTGAAGGATCAGGTAACGCTCGTTGCGGGTTGGAGCGAAGGCATCTTCGACGTACTGGCGGCGGCAGAGAAGGCAGGGGAAACGATCAAACAATTGGGCGGCGGGCAGGTAGCATGAATAAAGGGTTGATAAAATGCTGTATATAATCGGGACGATTTGTTTAACTTAACGGCTTAAAGAGTAAAATCGTCAATATACATGGAACCCTCTTCGTGGCCTGCCCGCTTTAGCCGCCTGCGACAATTATTCTGGTTATTCTTCGTGCTGACAATTGCCTACCTGATCTGGATGAAAAGCTATCTGTCCCCCCTGACCTCCGGTGAGATCATAAATTTCGAGATTGCCAGGACCACCGAAAATGCCAATGCGATGATCCTGGAATGGAAGGATGCCGGCAAATTTGAGCTGGCTGTAAAAAGTCTTACCCTCGATTATTTTTTTATCTTTCTCTATACGGTCGCTTTCGCTCTGGGCTGCCGATTCCTCTCAGCCTGTACCGGCAACGATATCCTGATCAAAGGCGGTCGGGGATTTGCCTGGCTTATAGTCGTAGCCACCATCTGTGATATTATAGAAAATATCGCTTTGTCAAAAACCCTGCACGGCGAAATCTCCCGCTGGAGCGTCACGATCGCTTATAACCTGGCCCGCGTCAAATTTTCCATTGTGCTCGTCTGCGTACTATTTATGGTGGCATGCGCTTTGTATTGGCTGGTTGGCCGACTGGGAGGGGAAGAAAAATGAAACTCGTTTTTTGCCGGTAAAAGCTTGTTTTTCAATTTACAATTGCGTCTATTGGATATTAAAATCTCCTATATTTGCAGGCATAGAACAATAATCCCGGCGGCTCATCAGTTTTTGGGGCTTTTTAATTCCAAGATATCTTTAAAACTATTTTAAGTCCTGTGAAGAATAAGAGGAAAGATTCGTTGCTATAAATTTATGGAAGGGTATAAGGAGTAATTCATAGAATGCTCGCTTGTACCCTTTTCTGTTATTGATAATCAGTTAGTTACAAAGAAGTCAATGGGACTGAGGAGGCGAAGCTATGCCCGAAGACAAACAACACTGGTACGTGCTGTATACAAAACCCCGCTGGGAAAAGAAAGTGTATGCCCTCCTCACTGAAAAAGGGATGGAAGCTTACTGTCCTTTGAACAAAGTGCGGAAAAAATGGAGCGACCGGATGAAATGGGTGGAAGAGCCATTATTTAAATCTTATGTTTTTGTAAAGGTTAAGGCGGAAGAACAGACCCGGGTGAGAATGGTCAATGGGGTTGTTAATTTCGTTTACTGGCTGGGTAAGCCGGCGATCGTCAAAGAGAAGGAGATCGAGACGATACGGAAATTCCTCAATGACTATACGGATGTACAGGCAATGCCCCTGGACCTGCAGAAGGATGCAAAAGTAAAGATCCGGCGGGGCGCCTTCATGGATAAAGAAGCGAAGGTGGTGAAATTGATGAAAAATAAGGTGCAGGTCGTCATTGAAAGCATTGGGTATTCCCTGGTGGCGGTCATCGACAAATCGAATGTGACAGTGATTGGAAAATAGTAGATTTGAATGTTAATCCTTTGACATATATGAGAGTCAGCTTTTCTATAGCAAAATATTTTCCGGGATATGGAGTGGGCATGGTCATGCTGGCTCTTATACTCGGTTCTTGTGGCAATACCCGGCAAATCACCCTGATGCAGGGAAAGTTTGACACGGCCCGCCTCAGCCAGATACAGATTAGTGACCCGGTGATCCGAAAAGGCGACCTGTTGGGCATCGTCGTATATAGTGATAATCCCGGGGCCACTTCTATTTATAACCAGGCTGTGATCCCTTCGAACAATCCCTCCGGAACGGGTTCAGGCACCGGGGGATCGGGCTCGACTGCAGGCGCCCAGACAACGGGCTCTCCTACCACCCCCGGATACCAGGTGGATGAAAATGGGGATATCCAATTCCAGGGTCTGGGCCTTTTACATGTAGAGGGATTGACGAAGAACGGGATCAAAGCGCTGCTGGATTCCAAATTAAAGGACAGCCTGTTGACCCATCCTTATTATTCGATCCGCTTCCTGAATTATCGTTTCACCATGCTGGGAGAAGTGAACAAGCCCGGCATCTTTGGGATCCCCGGCGAACGGGTGTCCATTCTCGAAGCATTGGGGCTGGCCGGGGATCTGACCTTTTATGGACGCCGGGATAATGTACTGTTTATCCGTGAGACGAATGGTAAAAGAGAATACGGACGCCTGGATCTTACCAAGCCGGAGATCATGGCCTCTCCCTATTTTTACCTGCAGCAGAATGATGTGGTGATCGTGGAGGCGAATAGGAAAAAGGTAGCGGCCAGCGATCAGTTGACCATGCGGAACATTTCCATCGCGACGTCGGTGGTATCCGTACTTGCTATCCTGTATAGTATATTTAGGAAATAATTACGCACCGACACAGAAATTTATGCCAGAAAAAACCAATGAGGTAGTGACTTCTCCAATGGTCTTTGCCAATCCGGAGAAGCAGGGAGCTGCGGGGCTCAAAGAATTCCTGTTTAGATATCTGCGCTATTTACCCTGGGTGCTGCTATCGGCCGCCATCTTTCTCGTGCTTGCCTTTTTAAAGATCAGGTATACCGTGCCTATTTATCATGTGCAATCCTCCATGTTGGTCAAAAATGAAAGGGGGGCAGGCGGCAGCAAAGATGCCCGGTTTGACGAGTTATTCATGAACCAAGGCGCCGTCAACCTAACCAACGAAGTTGAACTTCTTCATTCCCGGCCTGTTTTGCAAAGAGTAGCGCGCGATCTGGAACTGAATTTGGCCTACTATGTAAAGGGAAGTATCCGCTCTACCCTGCAATACCCGGATAACCCTATTGAACTGATCATCGGAAGGATCGCCGATTCTTCCAGGGGGTTTAGCTTCCAGGTGACCATCGTGAATGATGGAGAATTCCTGTTGAATGAAGGTAAAAAACCCCTTCCCTTCGGGGTGCCGTTCCGACTGGGCGAAAATATTTGCACCATTGTAAGGAACAAAAATATAATTATCAGCTCCCTGCAAAAGATATTCCAGGTGAATTGGGCTCCCATACCGCAGGCAGTGGAAGGACTGCGATCCGGTCTTAAAATAACGCAAGGCAGTGACCAGTCCACCATTCTTACCCTTTCTTTTGAAGGCGTCAACACCGACCTGGGGAAAGATGTACTGAATACGCTCATGGCCGTCTACGATAGCATGAACGTAGAAGATAAGAACCGGATCTCCCTTATCACCCTAAAATTCATCGATGACCGGCTAAATAATCTCAAAGATGAGCTGGGCGGGGTGCAGGGCAATCTGAGGAATTTCATGATCTCCAACGAGGCTTATGACATCGATCAGCAATCAAAATCCATCATCGATAATCTCAATACCGGAGCCAAGGCAAAGGCGGAACAGGAGATCCGTCTGACCGTAATAAACTGGCTGCTGGACTATATAAAGAGCAGCAAGAACACCTACAATGCCGTACCTACCAACCTCGGCATCCAGGAACCTGCCTTACTTCAACTGATCACGGAATACAACCGGCTGCAACTGGACCGGGAGGCAAATCTCAAGACCACCCCCGCCAGTAACCCGCTGATCCTTTCCCTCGAAGCTTCCCTTGAAAAAGTACGTAGTAATATCTACCAGGCGCTTCAGAATGTTAAACAGGCATACCTGATAGAGAGTAACAGCCTGAAACAACAGGAAGATCAGATGCACGGTCGTATCCAGGGCCTTCCGGGCAAGTCCATGCAAATGATCAATATCAGTCGTCAGCAAAAAATACTGGAAGAACTCTATTCTTTTTTACTGCAGAAAAAACTGGAGACCTCCATTTCTTCGGCTTCCACTATTTCCAACTCCAAAGTGATTGAACCCGCGATGGGATCCGATGTGCCCATCAATCCCGATAAGAAGAAACTGTACTCCATGTATCTCTTATTGGGACTCGCCATTCCTATCGGGATCATAGCATTATTGGAGCTGCTGCGGGATAAGGTAAGGAACAGGGGGGATGTGGAGAAATATACCCAGGCGCCGATCCTCGGTGAGATCGGCCATTCCAACAATGAACAAACATTGGTGGTGGCCATGAATAATCGCCACTTCATCGCCGAACAGTTCAGGATCGTCCGGACCAACCTTCAATATATAGTTGCGAAAAAGGAAAAACCCGTGATCATGGTGACCTCTTCTTTCAGCGGGGAAGGGAAATCTTTTGTAAGTACCAATATTGCGGCTGTAATAGCTCTCACCGGTAAAAAGACGGTGATCATGGAATTTGATATCCGTAAGCCCAAGATCGTATCGGGGCTTGATCTCAAACGCAAAATGGGGATCACCAACTATATCATCGGAAGAGCTTCCTTTGACGAACTGCTGGTAAAAGTGGATGGCGTGGAAAATCTCTATGTGATCCCCTGCGGACCCATTCCCCCCAACCCTGCGGAACTGCTGCTGGATCCCATGCTGGAAGACCTGATGGTGGAAGTTCGCGAACGGTTTGACGTGGTGATCATGGATACGGCTCCCGTAGGGCTGGTAAGCGATGCGCTTAACCTTGGCCGCTATGCCGATGCCACTCTCTATATCATACGCCAGGGCCATACTTTCCGCAAACAACTGACGATGGTGGAAGAACTCTATCTCAGTAATAAACTGCCAAGGCTTTCTCTCTTACTGAACGATGTAAAGGCCGATGGCGGGTACTACGGCGGATATGGATACGGCTATTACGGAGGTTATTCTTATGGAGTGGAATCCGGGTATTTTGAGACGGATAACAATAAGAAAAATGGCCCTCTCCTGAAGCGTCTGTGGAAACGGTGGTTCACTTAAAATAACCTGGAATGTATTCTGCACACCCCACTGCTGTTATCGATGAAGACTGCCTGATCGGCGATGGAACACGCATATGGCACTTTTCGCATGTTATGTCGCATTGTACGATCGGGAAGAATTGTAACCTTGGCCAGAATGTGGTGGTCTCCCCACAGGTGATCCTGGGAGATAATGTAAAGGTCCAGAACAATGTATCTATTTATACCGGCGTTGTATGCGAGGATGACGTCTTTTTGGGTCCGTCCATGGTCTTTACCAATGTAATAAATCCGAGAAGCGCCGTGGTGCGTAAAGATCAGTACAAACAAACCCTGGTAAAAAAAGGAGCGAGTATCGGCGCCAATGCAACGGTGATCTGCGGGAATGAGATCGGAGAATATGCCCTGATAGGCGCAGGCGCCGTGATCACGAAACCCGTAGCTCCCTACGCACTGGTCGTAGGCAACCCGGCCCGGCAGATCGGCTGGGTCAGTGAATATGGACACCGGCTGGATTTTGACGATCAGGGCAACGCCGTATGTCCCGAGACGAAGCAACGCTATCAATTAAAGAACCATCAGATCAGTCGTTCATTATGAGCATAAATGGAAGAATAAAATTTGCCGTCGTCGGCTGTGGACATATTGGCAAAAGACATGCTGCGATGATCACCAACAATGAGGAATGTGAATTAGTGGCTTTATCGGACACCCGGGACAAGAATGAATTGGCCATAGAGAATTACCCCGTTCCCTTCTTTTCTTCCTTGGATGACCTGCTGGCAAGCGATCTGACCTTCGACGTTCTATGTATAGCGACACCCAATGGCATGCATGAGGAGCAAGCTATGAAAGGCATCCGCGCCGGCTGTCATGTGGTGATCGAAAAGCCCATGGCTTTGAATAAAGCGGGCTGTGAACGCATCATTTACGAAGCCTTGCACCATCATAAACAGGTGTTTTGCGTCATGCAAAACCGATATTCCCCCCCCTCCGTCTGGCTGAAGGACATCTTGCGGAAGAAACTCCTGGGCAAAATATTCATGGTGCAGATCAATTGTTACTGGAACAGGGATCAACGCTATTATAAGAAAGGCAACTGGCATGGCACGAAAGACCTTGACGGCGGGACCTTATTTACACAGTTCTCGCATTTTATAGATATTATGTTCTGGCTCTTCGGCGACATCGAGAACCTGAATGGAAAGTTTCGCAGCTTTAATCATACGGGGCTTACGGACTTTGAAGATTCCGGCTTTGTGAATTTTGACTTCGTAAACGGCGGCATGGGCTGTCTGAATTATTCTACCTCCGCGTGGAACGAGAACCTTGAAAGCAGCATCACCATTATAGGTGAAAACGGCACGGTGAAAGTGGGTGGTCAATATATGAACGAGGTAGAGATCTGCAACATCAAAGACTATACAATGCCCGAACTGGCCCCCGCCAATCCTCCCAATGACTATGGCAGCTACAAAGGGTCGGCCGCCAACCACCACTATATCTTTGAGAATGTAGTGAGTGTTCTAAAAGGCAGGGCGCCTATTACCACCAATGCATTGGAAGGACTGAAAGTGGTGGAGATCATCGAAAAGATCTACCAGTTAAAATCAAATTGACCATTCCCGGCGGATCTACCCGCCGGAAGCTTGTCGTTAAAAGAATTCTATGATCGAACTGAACGAACCGGCGCAGAAAGAAAGGGTCGAAGAATGGACGGAGGTGATCTCTCCCAGGGTGCTCCTATTTGATCTTCGGCTGAAAGAAGTATGGAGGTACCGGGATCTGCTGATGCTCCTCGTACGAAGGGAATTCATAGCTACCTATAAACAAACGATCCTTGGACCCATTTGGTTCTTCCTGCAACCGATACTGACCACTATTACGTTTGTCCTCATCTTTGGCAGGATCGCCGCCATCTCCACCGATGACACTCCCATGATCATTTTCTACATGGCGGGGATCACCCTTTGGAATTATTTTTCAGACTCGCTCAACCGGACGGCGACCATTTTTAAAGACAACGCCAACATCTTTGGAAAGGTATATTTCCCCAGGCTGGTCATGCCTTTGTCCATTATCATCAGCAACCTTATAAAACTCGGGATCCAATTTTCGCTGTTCCTCTTTTTCTGGCTATACTATCTGATCTTTAAAGGGGGCGTACATCCCAATATCTATATATTACTTACCCCCCTGCTGGTATTGATCATGGGAGGGCTGGGACTGGGTTTCGGAATGATGATCTCGGCCCTGACCACCAAGTACAGGGACCTGATATTCCTGCTTACGTTCGGTATCCAGCTTTTAATGTATGCTACGCCCATCATTTATCCTTTATCCAGGATCTCCCCCCAATATAAATGGCTGGTACTGGCCAATCCCATGAGCGCGATCGTAGAAACATTCCGGTTTGGCTTCCTGGGCAAAGGATATTTTAGCTGGGCTGCCTTGCTGTATAGTTTTACGGCTACCCTGGTGGTACTATTCCTGGGGACGATCATATTTAATAAAGTGGAGAAGACCTTTATGGATACGGTGTAAGACAAATGATCTTTGGACCTGCCTGAACAAAATATCGATGAGCAATACGATCATAAAAGTTGAAAATATTTCTAAATTATACCGGCTGGGAGATGTAGGGACCGGTACGATCAGCCATGATCTTAACCGGTGGTGGGCAAGGGTAAGGGGTAAGGAAGACCCTTTTGCGCAGGTGGGAGAGACCAACGACCGTTCAGTCAAGGGAAAGAGTGATTATGTATGGGCGCTCCAGGATATTAATTTTGAAGTAAAGCAGGGCGAGGTGCTCGGACTGATCGGTAAGAACGGCGCCGGTAAATCAACCCTGCTCAAGATCTTATCAAAAGTCACGCAGCCGAGCGGCGGCCAGATAAAAATAAAAGGAAGGATAGCATCCCTGCTGGAAGTGGGTACGGGCTTTCATCCCGAACTATCAGGCAGGGAGAATATTTTTTTGAATGGGGCGATCCTGGGGATGACCAAGAAGGAGATCAGAAAAAAATTCGACGAGATCGTTGATTTCGCAGGCATAGAACGTTATATCGACACCCCGGTGAAGCGATACTCTTCCGGTATGTATGTGCGTCTTGCCTTTGCCGTGGCGGCCTTCCTGGAACCGGAAATCCTTATTGTAGATGAGGTACTGGCCGTAGGGGATGCGGAGTTCCAGAAAAAATGCCTGGGAAAAATGAAGGATGTAAGCGACCAGGAAGGGAGAACGATCATTTTTGTCAGTCATAGTATGCCGATGATCGCTTCCCTGTGCAACCGGGGTATCGTATTAAAGAACGGGGGAAAGACCTTCGATGGATCCGCCTCCGCTGCCGTCCATTATTATCAGAACGCCGGAAAGGAAAATACGGGGATGCTGGATTTTATGGATCAGTCGAAAAAACCAGGCGATCATTTGGGCGAATTATTACAAGCCTGGGTGGAAGACAGGAACGGCGTGGTAAAAGGTGAGTTCAGGATCAACGAAAGCTTTAAGGTCGTTATCCGGTATAAGATAAAGAGCAATGTACCCGTCGAGCCCTTTCCTAATTTTCATTTTTTCGATCAGTTCGGCCAATACGTTTTTGTTTCCGCGCCCCCGGTGAATAAGAATAAAGAAGTGGCCCCGGGAGAATTCGTGGCCGAATGTGAGATCCCCGGCGATTTTTTCAACGTGGGTTATTTTTCGATCGGAGTAGCGCTCACTTTTCAGCATACGGGGATCCATGTGAGCTTTTATGAACAGCATGGCCTGACTATTACGATCACGGAAGATATGGATGGCTCGGTAGCCAGAACCAATAACTATGTCGGGGAGATCCCGGGCGTGGTGAGACCTTTACTTAACTGGAATATCACTCAACTAAAATGAAAGTAGTAATTTTTGCAGGAGGGCTTGGTACCCGTTTGGCTGAAGAGACCGAACTGCGCCCAAAGCCAATGGTGGAGATCGGAGGAAAGCCTATCCTCTGGCATATCATGAAAATATACAGTCATTACGGATTTAATGACTTTATCATTTGCCTGGGATATAAGGGGTTCTTTATCAAGGAATATTTCATGGATTATTATATGCACAACTCCGATATGACCATTGAGTTGGGGAGTAATAAGGTGGATATTCACTATACGCAAACAGAATCCTTTAAGGTAACCCTGGTGGATACGGGCCTGAATACAAAGACCGCCGGACGTTTGCAACGCATCAAACGGTATGTGGGGGACGAACCTTTTATGCTGACCTATGGAGATGGCGTCTGCAATGTCAATATAGAGGAACTGGTCCGGTTCCATCATCAGCATGGAAAACTGGTAACCGTTACCGCCGTACAGCCCGAAGCTCGTTTTGGGGGAATGGAATTGAGCGGGAGTGATAAAGTGGAAGTATTTAAAGAAAAGCCGAAGGGAGACGGGCAATGGATCAACGGAGGGTTTTTTGTATTATCTCCGGGCGTATTCGATTACCTGGATGAGCATGCGGATCAGACGATGTGGGAGGACCAACCTCTTGAATCGTTGAGCAAAAGGGATCAGTTAATGGCCTACAAGCATGCCGGCTTTTGGAAGTGCATGGATGCTATGCGGGATAAGATAGAGCTGGAACAGCTTTGGCAGAGCGGGGATGCCAAATGGAAGGTCTGGTAAATTAACATTATGGATCTTACGAAGGTATATAAGGGGAAGAGGGTCTTTCTGACGGGTCATACGGGGTTTAAAGGCAGCTGGCTGCTTACCTGGCTGCATCAATCAGGCGCCGAGATAAAAGGGTATGCGTTGCCGCCGTTGCCCGAACACAAATTGTATGACCAGGTCCAGGGGCAAAGGATGGCCGACTCCGTGTATGATAACATCCTGAACTATTCCGTGCTGGAAGCATCCTTATTGGACTTCAAACCGGACTTTATCTTCCACCTGGCCGCTCAGCCCATCGTACGTACTTCTTATGAACTGCCGCTGGAGACCTTTGCCGTCAACGCAATGGGTACGGCCCACCTGTTAAATATCGTACGGAAATTAGAAAACCCCTGTAGTATCGTTGTAGTAACTACGGATAAGGTATATCATAATCACGAAAAAAACTATGCATATAGGGAGTCAGATCATTTGGGTGGTCATGATCCCTATAGCGCCAGCAAGGCCGCTGCGGAAATTATCATAGATAGCTACCGGAATTCCTTTTTTAATCCAAAGGATCATAACAAACATAGAAAATCGATTGCCGTCGCCCGTGCGGGGAATGTTATCGGCGGCGGAGATTGGGCCAGGGATAGGATCATACCGGATTCAATCCGGGCCTTACAGAATAAGGAATCGGTGCCTATCCGTAATCCCGATGCCGTCAGGCCCTGGCAACATGTGCTGGAGCCTTTATATGCCTACCTGCTGCTTGGCAAGCGGTTGTCCGAGGACCCCGTCAAATATGCTACTGCCTATAACTTTGGTCCCCTGGATGCCGATTGCTGGAGGGTAGAAAAGATGGTAGACTACGTTACGAAGATCTGGGGGGAGGGAACGTATCATATCGTGACGGAGAGAGAGAAGCCACACGAGGCGGGTCTGCTGAAACTGGATATCCAAAAGGCAGGGACGGAATTGCAATGGCATCCGGTGTTTTCCGCAGAAGAAGCGATCCAAAAAACAGTCAACTGGTATAAAAATTTTAACGGCCAAAATGCGTTAGAGCTGATAAAGGAGGATATAGGTTCGTTCATGCTCAAAATCAACAGCAAAGAATAAACCCGGAAGACCCGCCTGCGTTATGATCTTTACACCCACTCTTCTTACAGGGACTTACACGGTAGAACCCGTTATCCATAGCGATGACCGGGGATTGTTCTATCGTTATTTCTGTAAGAACGAATTTCAGGAAATAGGGCATGAAGGGGAATGGGTGCAACTGAATCATTCTTTCACGACAAATCCCGGTACGATAAGAGGAATGCATTATCAACTCCCTCCTTTTTCGGAGATAAAACTGGTACGATGTATAGCGGGGAAGGTATTTGATGCGATCGTCGATGTCCGGAAAGGGTCACCCACTTTTTTAAAATGGTTTGGAACGGAACTTTCGGCGGAGAACAGGAAAATGATGTATATCCCTGAAGGTTTTGCCCACGGCTTCCAGGCCCTGACGGCCAATTGTGAATTGATCTATCATCATAGCGCCTATTACACGAGCGGATCTGAAGCGGGCATTCGAATGGACGACCCTCTGATCGATATCCGGTGGCCTCTTGAGATCGGGACCGTTTCTCAACGCGACCGCCAGCATCCTTTATTGACACCTGATTTTACGGGTATCTAAACTATAATAAATGCTTTGCAGATTTTGTAAGAATCCCCTACACCACGAATTTGTCGACCTCGTTAATGCGCCTGCTTCCAATTCTTTTCTGACAAAAGAACAATTAAATGAACCGGAGACCTATTATCCGCTAAAGGTATATGTCTGCGATCATTGTTTTTTGGTCCAGGTGGACGAGTATAAAAAATCGGATGCTATTTTCGATAGTAATTATGTTTATTTTTCTTCTTATTCCACCACATGGCTTTCTCACGCGGAGAGATACGTGGAAATGATCGCGCCAAGACTGGGTCTTACCAAAAAATCCCTTGCCGTGGAGATCGCGTCCAATGACGGCTACCTGCTCCAGTACCTGGTGAAGAAAGGAATACCCGTACTGGGGATCGAACCGACGCAAAATACGGCCGAAGCCGCCCGGGAAAAAGGAGTAGAGACCATCACTGAATTTTTCGGCACCGACCTGGCCCATCAACTCGTGGCAAAGGGGATCAAAGCAGACCTTCTTTTAGGCAACAATGTACTTGCCCACGTACCCGATATCGTGGATTTTGTCGGCGGCATGAAGATCCTGCTCAAGCCGGAAGGGGTTATAACGATGGAATTCCCCCATCTCCTGCAATTGGTGGAGAACAGCCAGTTCGACACGATCTACCATGAGCACTTTTCCTATCTTTCCCTTTACACGGTGAGTAAGATCTTCGAAGATCGGGGACTCGTCCTCTACGATGTGGAAGAAATACCTACGCATGGGGGGTCTCTGAGGATCTTTGCAAGACATCGGGAAAACCAGGCCTTGCCCATCTCCGATCATATAAGAAGGGTAGCAAAAAAGGAAGAAGAAAAGGGGATTGCCACTATTGAGTATTATAAGAATTTTCAAAAGAAGACCTTAGAAATAAAGCTGGGGGTATTGACGTTCCTGATCAAGGCAAAGAGGGAAGGGAAAAGCGTGGCGGCCTATGGCGCTGCCGCTAAGGGAAACACCTTGCTGAATTATTGCGGGGTAAAGGCGGACCTGGTAGATTTTGTGGTAGACGCCAATCCTAACAAACGGGATAAATTTCTTCCGGGATCGCATATTCCCGTTGTGAATGAAGAATATCTAAAAAAGCAAAAGCCCGAATATGTGATCATCCTCCCGTGGAATATCAAGGATGAGATCGTGAAGCAATTGGATTATATAAAAGCATGGAAGGGGCAATTTGTAGTCTTTATCCCGGAATTTCAAATCATTTAACGCACAATCATTGGGAGTGACAGAATCTAAGCTGAAGGATACCTACCACCAACTGTTTACGATCAGGCGGGTAGAGGAGACCCTGCTGGCTCTTTTTTCGAAAGGATTATTAAGAGGGACGGTACATACCTGTATCGGCCAGGAAGGTTGTGCGGTAGGGGTCGTAAGTTCCATCGATAAAAGCAAAGACATTGTTTGCTCCAATCACCGGGGACACGGCCATTTCATCGCTTATTGCGACGATGTGGAAGGCCTGATCTATGAGGTGATGGGGAAGCCGGAAGGGATCTGCGGAGGGTATGGCGGCAGCCAGCATCTCCATAAGAACCGATTCTATTCAAATGGCATACTGGGCGGCATGCCGCCGGTAGCGGTCGGTATGGGATTTGCCGAAAAGATCAAATCTTCGGGCGCCATTTCAGTGGTATTTATGGGAGATGGATCGATGGCGGAAGGGAATCTTTATGAATCCTTTAATATGGCTTCCTTGTGGAACGTCCCGATATTATTTGTCGTAGAGCATAATCAATATGCGCAGAGTACGCATTATTCCCTCGAACATGCCGGTGTATTATCGGAAAGACCCAAGCCTTTCGGTATAAAATCAACGGTGGCAAATGGGAATGATGTATTGACCCTACAGCAAAAGAGCGCCGAAATATTGGATGAGATCCGGAAGGATTCGAGGCCTCAGTTATTATTTTTAGAAACATACAGGATCGCTCCGCATAGCAAGGGGGATGATCTGCGGGACCGGGAAGAGATAGAAAAAGGCAAACTGAATGATCCGATCGTTAATTTTAAGAAGGCTTACCCGGGATCTTCCTGGATCGTGGACATTGAAAATAATGTAAATAAAAGACTGGACACGCTGATGGGTCTATTGGGGGTGACTTTATGAGTACTACCTATTTAAAAAGCCTGCAAACCGCGCTGCATAGTATTTTTGAAACTCATCCTGAAGTCGTATTGCTTGGGGAGGATATTCTCGATCCTTATGGCGGAGCCTTTAAGGTATCGCTGGGATTGTCTACAAAATATAAGGACAGGGTCATCACAACACCTATTTCCGAAGCTTCGATCATCGGCGTATCCAATGGGTTAGCGTTAAGGGGGCTAAAACCTATCGCCGAGATCATGTTTGGCGACTTTTTGACCTTATGCGCCGACCAGATCATTAATCATGCGACGAAGTTTAAAAAGATGTATAACGATAAGGTCGATGTACCTCTTATTATAAGAACTCCCATGGGCGGAGGCCGGGGTTATGGACCTACCCATAGTCAATCCATCGAAAAACTATTCTTTGGCGTTCCCCACCTGAAGATCATTGCACCTTCGCACCTGCATAATCCCGGGGAAATATTAAAATACTGTGTAAGGGCCGAGAGCCAGCCTCTGCTGTTCATCGAACATAAATTGCTTTACCCGATGACCTTATTGGAGAATAAAGTCAGTTTCGAAGAGGAGATCACAGGCTACCCTACGGCTATCTATAAGAATTACGATGAGAATAAATATAAACCCGATATAACGATAGTCGGATATGGCGGCGTCAGCAGGCTGATCACCCCATTAATGGATGAGATGGAACAGGAAGAGATCCGTATCTTGGCCGTCTTCCCTTCTTCTATCAAGCCCTTGCCGCTCAACTCCATCCTGAAAGCCTGCGAACAATCCGGGAACGTAATTTTGGCGGAGGAAGGCACCGAAGGCTTTAACTGGGGTAGTGAAGTAGCCTCCCTTATTTATGAAAAAAGCTGGCAGAAACTAAAGTCTCCTATCCAACGATTGTCATCAAAGAGCGACATCATTCCAACATCGTCCGTACTGGAAGATAAGATGCTGATCTCCTCAAATGATATTAAGGAGGCGATTTTTAAATTTCTATAAATCCTTGCAATGGCTATGAACGTTATATATGTACCAACCGTCAGTGTCAACGAAAGTGAGGTCAAATTAACAGGCTGGCTCAAAAAGCCGGGAGAACTTGTCAAAAAGAACGAACTTATTTGCGAGGTGGAGACCACCAAGTCCACTTACGATATTGAATCCGAAGCGGAAGGGTACTTATATTATACCCTGCAGGAGGGCATCATGATCAAAGTAGGAGAACCTCTCGCGATCATTACGGAAAAGGAAGAAAAAGACTATGCTTCGATCTTAGCTAAGATGAGCGCCCCGACTGTTAAGAGTGAAGAAAAGGAGGCTCCGTCTACGAAGAGGTTTACCAAGAAAGCAGAACTGATCGCTGATAAGGCGGGAATAAAGATCGAAGATATCGCGACCAGCGAATCGATCATAACGGAAGAGATCCTGAATAAGCATATCGAATCCACCAGGACGCGTGGCCAGGTAAAAGAGGGGGGCGTTCAAAAGACGCCGATCGTGGAAGATGACCTGGTGGATACCTACCATCCGGTCAACAGGCAGGAAAGAGTCCTGATCCTTGGGGCAGGAGGCGGATGTAACCTGGTATTGGATATTCTCACCCGTCATCTTCATCAACGGGCGGCCATTATCCTGGACAGTAATAAGAGCCTGCATAATAAGACTATGATGGGGGTGAAGGTACTGGGGACGATCGATCTGATCGATGAATTATGGGCAGAGAATAAATTCGATGCGGTCATCAGTACGATCGTTAAGGACAATCATGAAAGAAGGGAGATCTACGAAGCGGTATTGGCGAAGGGGATCGCTTTTACCAATATTATCGATATCACGGCTAATATCCGATCGAATGTCAAAATAGGAAAGGGCAATTTGATCGTAAGCGGATGTTACCTGGCTCCTTCCGTGACCTTGGGCGATAATAATTTCCTTGCCGCTTATACAGCAATAGAACATCATAGTACGGTAGGCAGCCATTGCACTTTTGGACCAAGATTCACGGCGTCGGGCAAAGTAAGTATCGGGGATAACTGCAAATTCGGAACGGGTGTTTTTGTAGAGCCCTTTGTAAAGATCGGTCAGAATACGACGATCGCGTCAGGAGCGATCATAACGGGTCATATCCCCGAGGACTCCCTTGTAAAGACAGAAAGCAGACTGCATATTAAACCTAAACAAAAATAAAACCCCGCTATGGCTGAACAAGAAATAACAGACCCTTCAAGGTTCCGTCAGGCCACCAGGTCGACAGGCTCGGAAATCGATTATCGAAAGGACATGGAAAAGTATATCGAGGAGGGAGTGGGGACTTATAACGAGAAGCTCGAAAATTTTTCAAAGTACATTTCAAGGCAGACAACGGCCAGATATCTGGCTTTATATGAGATCTTTAAGCTGGTATTGAATATACAGGGAGATATTATTGAAGGAGGCGTTAACTGGGGCGGAGGCCTGATGTGGTTTGCACAGCTAAGCGCGTCCCTGGAGCCTGTTAATTTTCAGCGGCGTATTGTCGGCTTTGATACTTTTTCAGGATTTGCGGGTATATCGGAAAATGACTCGAAGACGAGCCGGAATACAGAAATGAAAAAGGGGGGATTTGCCGCAGACTCTCATGAGGACCTGCTGTACAATATAGAGTTATTCAATAAGAACCGCTTTATCGGTCATATACCAAAGGTGTTGCTGGTGAAAGGGGATGTTGCCGAAACGATGCCTGCATTTCTTAAATCGAACCCCCAGCAGATCGTCTCTCTCCTGCACCTTGATTTTGATCTGTATGAACCGACGAAGATCGCCCTGGAACATTTCCTGCCGCGGATGCCAAAGGGTTCCGTAATTGTTTTTGATGAATTGAATAATTTAAGCTGGCCGGGAGAGACGGTGGCCGTCCTGGAAGGACTGAACGTATCCAAGATAGAGATCAGGAGATTCCCGTTCGAACCTCATATTTCATACGCAGTTCTGTAATCGCTAAATGGTATGGTTGAACTATTGGGCCAATTTAAGGGAAAGAGGATCGGGGTCATCGGGCTGGGCTATATAGGGAAGCAGTTACTCCAATCTTTGGAAACGCATGCCCGGGAGTATGGATATACGGTGGAAGCCTTTGGCCGGAGTAATGCTGAATCCATAAAAGGGAAGACCTTTCACTATTTTTTCAATTGTGCCGGTAATACCGGGGACTTCCGGACAAAACTATGGGCTACCATAGATTCCAATCTTTTTCTGACAAAATTCTTACTGGAGAATATCCATATCGAAGAAAGCTATGTAGCGCTGAGTTCTACGCGCCTGTATGGATTCTCGGAGAATAAGGATGTCCTTTTCGAAGAAGACAGCCGTTTTGTATACCAGGGCGATCACCTGAGCAATGATTTTATTTACGACGGATCGAAAATGCTATTGGAGTCTGTGCTTTGGAATTCAGCCGCTAAAGTGGATTTTAAGGTCAGTATCTGCAGGCTGTCTAATTTATACGGACGATATACAAAAGAGGACCTGAATGACAGTACCTACCTTAAACTACTGATAAAGGCCAGCATAGAAAAAAAGCCTATCCTTGTGGAACAAAATATATCCGGCACCAAGGGATATATTTTTATCGACGATGCGATAAAGGGGTTGATCTATAGCGCGGTAAATGCCGGGAAAAGCGACATTTATAATATATGCTCAGGAGAAAGCTATTCGATCGGGGACTGGCTGAAGTATTTACAGGTAGAGTATACCCTTGTGGATAAGAAGCGACCTTCTTTGCACAGCCGGAATTCGATTAAAAAAGCGAACACAGAACTTAACTTCCAGCCTTCAAATTTTTTACATAATACAGAATTCAACAAAATCTTTCAAAATGGACCCAATAAAACAATTTAAGGACGAGCTCGATCAGCGCGTTGCCGCTTATGCTAATGATGGCGAACTTCAATCCATCGCGAATGACTGGGTAGAAGAAAGCATGAAAAAGAAATATGTCTATAACTTTTCATGGCTGGGAAGGCCCATCATCCAATATCCGCAGGATATGGTGGCCATACAGGAAATCATCTGGGCCGTAAAGCCCGATCTGATCGTAGAGACGGGTATCGCCCACGGGGGATCGATCATCCTGAGCGCATCTATCCTGGAATTATTGGGTGGCGACCGGCAAGTGGTAGGGATCGACATCGACATCCGTAAGCACAACCGGGATGAAATAGAAAAACACCCTCTCGCCAAGCGGATCCAACTGATCGAAGGGTCTTCGATCGATATGGCTACTGCCGAACAAGTCTACAAGATCGCGAAGGGAAAGTCCAGGATCCTTGTCATTCTTGACTCCAACCATACGCATGAGCATGTACAAAAGGAAATTGAATTATACCATTCCCTCGTATCCCTCGGAAGTTATTTAATGGTCTTCGATACGATCATTGAAGATCTGCCCAAGGACTACTTTGAGGACAGGCCATGGAATGTCGGCAACAATCCAAAAACGGCCGTACATGAGTTCTTACGAAATAATAAGAATTTTGAAATCGACAAATCCATTCAAAATAAGTTAATTATCACGGCGGCGCCTGACGGATATCTGAAGAGGATCAAATAATAAACGAGGTAACATCGCAACGATGCAAGAGGGCCCACTGGTGTCTATTGGTATTCCTACGTATAACAGGCCTGAAGGACTGAGACGGACATTGCTTGCTATTACAAGGCAGACCTACCCGAACCTGGAGATCATCGTATCCGATAATAATTCGGAAAATGAGAATGTACAGATCGTATTAGGCGAATTTGCAAAAAACGATCCCCGGATCATTGCTTACAGGCAGGCTGTAAATAGCGGGGGGTATCCTAATTTTAAATTTGTCCTGGAGAAAGCGACCGGTCAATATTTCATGTGGGCTGCCGACGATGATGAATGGAATGAACGATTTATCGAGGAAATGCTGGCAATTATAGGCGATCACTCTGCAGCCTTTTGTAATTTCGCGGTCAAATACAGGCAGACCCATACTTTTCAGCATATAAAAGTGGGGCAGAATCCCCCGGGTGCGACCAGGTATGAGCAGGCAAAGAATTTCCTTGAAAGCAGGATCCCCTCTATGTTCTATTCCTTATATAAAACGGAGGATATCAAATGGGTGGCGGCAACGACCCGGATCTTCGACTGGTTCGACTGCTATTCCATCCTGAAGATCATACTTTTATTCAATGGCTTTGCAGTTGCCGATAAGGAATTATATATCGCAGGGATCTCTCAACCCACCTATCAATATAAGCCGGTAAAGGCGAGCTCCAAACGGGTCTTTTCCTATTCTCTTTATTTCAGGAAATCAACAGGGGTTATTTTAAGATCGGGTCTTCCCTTTAAGGAAAAGCTTCAATTATTGAATACCCTCATTCAAATTAATTTTAAGACCTTTCTTGAGATCGAAAAAAAAAGAAAGAGCTACAAGTTCTACAGTTTTCTCTATAGGGTTTACAATTGGATAAGCCCGCCTGTTGGAGCAGGGAACAATAAACATATCTGACAATATTCTATCTTCAAATTTTTCAATGCGATGAAAAGCACAGTAAGCCTTGATATTCGGATCGCTAATTATATAGCCAGGAAACTCAACGGATATGTAGCCGGAAAGAATAAAAAGCAATCCCTTAGATCGGAAACCGCCTGGAAAGAGAAATTCAAGGGCGGAGATCATATTATTTTTGACCTTGGCGAGGGTATCCGCATGAAATTATACAGCGACTCCTTTTTATCAAAGTTCATCTATGACGGATTTGAAAAAGACGAGATCCATTTCCTGAGCCATTATCTTGAACCCGGTGATACCTTTATTGACATTGGGGCCAATGTGGGGCTATTTAGCCTCTATGCTTCTAAAATAGTAGGGCCCAGAGGCTCCGTTGTCGCATTTGAACCTTCGGGCGTTACGAATCAACGGCTTCTTGAAAATGTCGGATTGAACGGCCTGGAAAATGTGACCGTCCATAAAATGGGATTATCCGACAAAAGCGCGATCCTGGAATTGAATATTTCTGTCAACGGGTATGAAGCCTGGAATACTTTTGTTCAGTCGGAGGATAACAAGTTCTCAAAGAAAGAACAGGTGCCGGTGAAGGCATTTGATGCTTTTTGCGTGGAACATTCCCTGGATACGGATAAGATCTCCCTTATTAAACTGGATGTCGAAGGGTTCGAGATGAACGTATTGAACGGGGCAACGGGGTTGCTGTCAAAGAGCAATGCACCGGTATTTATGGTGGAATTCACCGACCCGAATGCGATCGCATCAGGACATTGTTGCCACGAAATATATAAATTCCTGAATGGGTATGATTACAGGTGGTACACGTACGCTGCGGAGTTGAAGGAACTGACATTCGACGCGCTGCGGGAAAGCTATCCCTATAATAATCTCATCGCTGTTAAGGATACGAACAGAAACAGGGTCGCTGCCAGGTTTTCCATCAAAAATTAGCCACCGTACTGCATGCACAGGATAGCTTTACTATTCGACAGGACTTATATCGACGCGCACCATTGCTTTATGGAACTGGCCGCCCAACTGGCGGAAAGCGGATATGAAGTTGACTTATATATGGTCAACAATCCCTATAATAATCAGCCTTTCTTTCCAAAAGGAAATATCCGGATCCTTTCCTTCCCGGAATCAAAATTTCAAAAACTCGAATACTGGTCGAAAATATTCTATTCCAAAGACCATAGATACAGCGCGATCATTGCAACTCCCATTAAAGGAGCCTGGCTTGCACACAGGACCGCCCGGATCCAAAAGATCCCCTATTACTACCTGGCCGATGAATTAGTGAGGCATCTTTTGGATAATAGCCCGGCAGGAGAAAGGGAAAGGCTGAATGAAAAGAATTATAAAGCCAACAAGGGAGCTGCCGGAACCATCGCCCTCGGGGAGGAGAGATACCAGGCACAAAAACTGTTAAATAAGATCGATTACCCTCACGACCATTTTATTATCCCGAACGCACCGGCCGGGAACAGCGGGAAACTGAAGAGTAATTATTTCCGGGACCTTTTCCAGATCGAAGACAGGAAGCCCATTTTACTCTTTGCGGGCACCTTGAACTGGATCCTCGCTAAAAAGATCTTTGAAGAGACAAGGACCTACGGCGAGAAAGACTATCACCTTATCTTTCATGCCAGGACCCTGGGTTTGATGGGAGGAGAACAGCATCCTTTTATTAAAGTGTCCACTATGCCGGTGCCGGCTTATATGATGAATTACATTGTCAGTTCCGCTGATATCGGTCTGGCCCTGTATGACAAGAACTCCATGCATGAGACCGGGAATGGGTTCACCGGTGGTAAGCTGGGTACCTATCTGAAGAATGAATTACCGCTGATCGCCGGAAGCGCCCCGAACTTAAAATTTTTCGAAGACGGGAAGGTCGGGACCTATTGGGACGGCGAAGCCGATTTTGATGGAATAGCAAGGAAGGCGATCCGGGATATGGAAATGCAGAGGAAAAATATACCGGACTTTTACAAACGGCATTTTCAGTACGAGGGCTTTTTTGAGAAATTCAGGGAACATCTTACCAAATCCATCAAATAATTGAAATGTTTACAGTAGGCACTACGAACTCTCAAACGAGGGAACAATGGATTAAAAATACGCTGAAACGAATTCCGGCAGGAGGAAAACTGTTGGATGCCGGGGCCGGCGAATGTGTATTTAAGCCATATTGCGATCATTTAGAATACATTTCCCAGGATTTCGGACAGTACGATGGTAAAGGCGAGGTCGGCATCCAGACAGGCGCATGGGATAATTCAAAATTGGATATCGTATCCGATATAATGGAAATACCCCTGGAGGACGGATCTGTAGACGCCGTGATGTGTACGGAGGTGTTTGAGCATATTCCCGATCCCGTTCGAGCCATACAGGAGTTCACAAGATTGATCAAGCCCGGCGGCTATTTACTGATAACGGCCCCTTTCTGCAGTCTTACACATTTTGCGCCCTATCATTTCTATACGGGCTTCAATAAATATTTTTATGAGAAGCATTTGCCGGATAATGGATTCGAGATCGTTGAATTGCAGCATAACGGGAATTATTTTGAATTCCTGGGCCAGGAAATACGCAGGGTGGGTGAGGTCGCAA
>Ga0307516_10001864_pt1 | contig 28901 bp, 33 predicted proteins | sample 19_EM_MG_FD_203310 | JGI IMG/M metagenome (GOLD analysis project Ga0307516, IMG submission 203310) | Populus trichocarpa ectomycorrhiza microbial communities from riparian zone in the Pacific Northwest, United States - 19_EM | ecosystem: Host-associated > Plants > Roots > Unclassified | place... | reverse complement strand
TGCGCCTGGACCGAGCTAAGGGTTGAGGGTTTGATGGACCTGAAACAATCACCGGGGATTGATGAGAGCCGTTGAATGGACATGGGCGCATATGGGCGCTGTTGATATAGGGGTGGGCAGTGATGGCATATGGGCGCGGTGGGAATGATGGAGTATTGTTGCGCCGAAGTGGGAAACATATAAGGACTGCTCATTGGTCGGCAAGTCCCCATCATTCCCCACTCAGCCACTCCCACCAACACTACCACCCACAACACACTAGCATGTCCTTCAACAATTCTTCTTCCTGTATGGACAACATCCTCGGCATGATCCATGGCAAGTCCTCCACCATCCCTCCTTCCCACTACAAGGCTTCAGCCCATACTCCCGCTTCTCATCCTCAGGGTCGTCAGACTCCCAAACCGCCTCGCACCTCCGGCTTCCCTCATCAGCCAGTCACCCCCACCATCGCCTTCAACGTCAATGACTATAAGCTTCGCAGGGGAGAGCACTTTCTCCCTTACCCCCCTCTTGCTGAAGTCAGCAAACGGACTCAGAGCAAGACCGTTCGTCATGATAGGTTCAAGGACCTTTATCTTAGGGACTTTGTTCAAGCAGGGAAGATGGTTTGGAGAGACAGGTTTAGGAATGTGGAGTTGACTCATTTCCAGGAGGAGATGATAGCTCGAGGTTTGGCGTTCGAGCACCTGGAGGTCGACCCTGTTCCTGAGGTGGCAGATACCTGTCTGGGGTTTACTGCGGTAGCGATGGCTGAAGTCTTCTCTGAGTTAGAGAAGTGCGACGAAGAGGTGAGGACATCGCAGTTGGTCATTTTAGACCTAAGCTGATATCCTTTTAGAACTTGGAGTTGAGGAACCAGGTGAACGCTTTGGAGAAGCGTTGTTCCGGCATGGCCGATAGGTGTGAGGATTTGATGGGGAAGTATGAGTCGATGTTGAGGAGGACGACCCGGATGGAGGTTTCCATGGGTCTCATGAGGAGTAGGTTTGAGACCTGTCCTCCTCAACAGTTCAACTTGACAGATGTTTTGGACACCCCCATCACTTTGGGGAATCACATGGTGGCTTCTGGGCCTAGGACCTTGGAGGAGAGGATCGAGTCGGGTCAGGATTGGGAACAGTGGTTGGTGAGTGTGGAGGACATCAAGGAGGAGGAGAGGCTGGTGGCCGAGGCGAAAGAGACTGCCAAGGCTTGGGTCGACTCCCTTGTAGGGGATGTCGACATTGCTCCAAAATAGATAGTCCTCTGTACTGTCTTCTCATGGGCCAAAAGTCTCTAGCCTGAGTAATCCAAGATGACCGAGTTTGCCTTCTAACCAAAATGACCGAAAGAAGATAAAAGATAAGATAAAGAGAAATGGGACATGAGATTAGATAAGATAAGGAATGTGGAAACATGTCATGGTTGAGCGAAGTTGAATGAGTGGGTGCTTGGGACTTAGAAGGAAAAAGGTGAAAAACCAGCGAAAATCATGACAATCTCGTTCATGTTGGCAAGCATATGGCTTGCAAGAAGCTTTGCACATTGGAGACAACGAAGTTCTTGACTGCTTTGTTGGCACACAGTTCCATGGTATGGGTTGGAGATACCTCTGTAATAAGCATGACTGATCTTTGTCCTAGGAACATCTGGATGTGGTGGATAACCAGCCACTTCTGGTCACAGCCCCTGGTTATACTTCAGTGGTGGGTACCATGATAATGGATCAGGTGGCAGTCCTTGGTGAACAGGTATGCCTGGTTCCAGATCTTGTTGTCTAGAGACTTGTTGAACTCAGGAAGTTCAACCTGCCTTTATGGCATGCGCCTTACGGCTGGATTGTGTAATGGCGCCGTTAGAGGGCAGCCAGTAGATAGTCACGTGATCATATGTCACACATCAGTAACATGTGAATGTCACTCCCATGTTTGTATATATACCACATAGGGCGTGTGAATATGATCTAACACTTCTTGCTCTTAACTCTCACCATCCACTAGCAACCCTCTCACCCTTACCAGGTAAGTCATTGCGTCCTGTCTGGCACTGACCTCGCGTCTGCTCAACAAGACTGATCGAGGCACAGGTGGATATGGTGGAAGGATCTGTTGAGAATGTGATGGATCAATTGGCCACCATGGCCTTGGACGTGGACCAGGAGCATGTTCACTCTGATCGGTTCGAGGAGCAGATCGGGACGTTGGAGGCAGAGCTAGACATGGAGCAGACTTCACAGGGTCATCTTACCAAAGATCTCCGCCAGGCCCTCAACATGTGCAACACTGTTCCATGTCATTTCTGGGTGCAGTCGGATCGGCCGAATCTCGCGTACGATGGCAACCCTCGAAACCGGTCAAGACCCTCTGCACGAAGCATCAGAACATCGTGAAGAAACGTCGCAACGTCGTAGGGAAACATCGCAACTTGTAGGGACGCGTCGCAACTCGTAGGGTCAAAGCGCAGGAGCGTCGCAACTCGCAACGCGTGGTTGAAGCGCCGGAGCTTTGGAGGGGTAGTGGTTTAGTTTTGGAGTTGTGCCTTCCGCATTTCTCAGAGTCCAGTATATAAGATGTACCCTAGCTACCCCTAAACAGAAAAGAAGGTCTCCCCTTGTCTTCCACCTCGTCGCTCTCGCGTTTTTCTTCTCTTCTCCTCGAGTTTCTCCTCTTGCCCTCGCATTTTCTTATAGTCTCCTCGCGTTCTCACCCTCTCCCTCGCGCCCTCCTCCTCATCCTCACATCGCCTCTGGAAGGCACTCCAGAACGAGACGACTCCCCCTCTCCTCGATCCTCACCCGCTGGCTCAACGAGCGACCCAGTAGTGAGCCTGATCAACACGTGGGCGGACTGCGTGATAGAACTGCGTTGGGATGTCAACATGTTGAGGGCACATATCAAACCGCTTCCTTCTTCATCACCAGAGTCTGATATGGATATCTCAGAGGACTCTTCTTCTGACACACTGGGGGCAGAGGGGGTCTTACCTGACAGGCACATTGAGAATTTTTTGAGAATTTTTAAGCAATTTACTCACACTTTACCCAGGGGGCAAAATGGTGGGCAAGTTCTCAATTTACTCACCACTTTGATCTTGATGGGATCAGTGTGTAAGTGGTGAGTAAGTTTTAAAAGAACCCATCAAAGAACCCATGAGGTAACTCTTTGAAAAGACCCTGTGGGTTCTTTCAGAATGTGATTAAAATGTGCCCACCCTATACCTGAGCCACACCATCAAGAGTTCTTTCAAAATGTACTCAGGAATTTGATCAAAACTTACCCAGGGGGTTCATTCAAAAGTATTCAAAAGAAACTCTCAATTTGGTTCAATTTTACCACAAACTCTCAAAGAACCCACTGAGTATATGGTTTCTTGATCCTTGTTTTTCAACAAATCTCTCCCCCTCACTCCACCTCAAGGCAATAAAAGAGTGCGGGATGCCACTCAAAACAGTTGTGATTGGGCCCAAACCCAGCTGGTACACCTCAGAGCAGATTGTTGAGCTGAGGGAGTTTGTGGACAACATGCAAATCAAGATTCCACCTGGTATCTCAGAATGGTCGGTTGGAAACAGGATTCTAGTTGAGTGGTCAGATATTGGCATACCGGGTCCTGTGAGTATGACACGGAACCCGGTTTTAATCAGGCTAACCCTTTCCCACAGGATACTCTGACCTCCTTGCATGGGGCCTTCAGGTATTGCAGATTCAATGTTCGCGAGAGGTCCCGTGAATAGCTACCTCTTGATGTTAAACTAAATCCCCATTCTTTTCCTGGGTTCTCTACACCGCTGCAACTACGACAACGACCCTCCCGCAGTCCTGAAACGCGAACCCTCTGGGATACGAACATCTGAACGCTGGGCCTGTTACTGGAATCGACGAAGAGGTATATCCCCCCCCCCAAAAAAAAAAAAAAGTGGACAACGAGCTGTATATACTTGTCAAATCCACCGCGAATTTACGTTGGAGTAGACCGTTTGCTTCAGGATAAAGGAAATCAAGCAAACGTAAAAATGGTCCGGTAGAAAACAACCGGGGACGGATCTCATCCGTTGGAACGTGAATGACTACAGGCTACTCAGAGTCCATGGTTTGTAGACCGCCATTCGAAGGGTGGACCGAGCCCATCTCGATACTCTCGGAAACAGTAGGAGCCTGTGAACCAGGCATAGTTCTGCTAACAAACTTGACGGAACTCAGCTGCGCCGACTTCCACTGTTTCTCCGAATCTGTAGACCGTTTCAGCGAGATCGCGAACCTCATGGTCAATAGGGGATTGATGCTAAAAGGAGGTGAGGTCAGCCATTTGTGATAAGGCCCGACGGACCAGACGGACATTGTATACACGCTTCATTACACGAGGTGGAAATGGTCAGCTGTGAACTTTTAACGTTAAAATCTATAGCGTATTCACCTAAATGATAGTTGTTGAATGACATCCTGGGGTAGTTGGATCAATAATCACGAGATGGAACGTGAACCAAGAGGAAGAGACTAGACCTCCATGAAAACAAGAGACAGCTGGATATATATCTGCAAGGCGACCATAGCCAGGAAATATATCGTGGATTCTGCGACGATCGTGCGGATCAACGTTGAAAGCTTGAGTGTGCTCTGATTGATGCGGTATGCGCACCAAGCGACGACAAGAAATGCAGATAGTTCTGGAGATTTGTAGCGATCAGTAATCCTCGGAATCCTACGCAAGCGGGTGAAATTTGGGTAGCCACTCACCAAACCCGGTAGCAACCGAAACAGGAGCCAGCTTGAACTTGGGGTGTGCGACCGTTGGGCACAAATTGAAAGCGTCATGCGGAACCGGGGGGAGGTCCAAGAACGTTACAGGCTGGAGAAAAGATGCGAGCCCTAAAGCTAATCTCGCCAACGCTAGGGTCCCGAAGTACGCCGCAATGATCTTGTTTTTGAAAGTTATCGCATATATCCTGAGACGGAATCATATCAGCTGGTCGAGGGATGGAATAAACACGTACCTCAACGTGATGAAGATGTCCGAAGATGACAAGAAAAATACGGGTAAGAGCACTTCGAGGTGGTACGCGGCAATACATCTAGGTGGTGGAGTTATGTCAGCACGGAACTGTCGCCTCTCATCCATGCAAAAACCGGTTGGGTCTCTCACCCGGTCTGTGAACGGATTCAATCGAAAGAAAAACCTCAAGATGATGCACAGTAGGGTAGAGGTACTTGTCTCTCGGGCTGACCTTGGAATCTCTCGGGGCAATCGTAACATAAATCTCCCGGACCCGGAGCGCAGTGAGGAGGATCCGGTTCTATCGATTGCATCGGAGGTTTCATCAGGGATTCTGCGAAATAACTGACGTCGGGGGACGCACCAGGGCGTAAAGGTAGAACACTGTCGCACGATCCGTTCATCAGCCTCCATGACACGCTCTATACGAATAACGGTACGAACTGGGCGTCCTACGACCTCTCCACGCGTACTGAATCTTTGAAAAGGACGCGTTGAGAAACAGAGACGAGAAAGGCCAACGTTGCCTCACCTCATCGCCAAGCATGAGCAGGTAGTCGTAGAATGTCAATGTGATTCCGATGAGCAACAGACCCTGGTTGAAGATTCAGTTCCTGGCACGGTCTACAAAGTCACCGCAGAACGCACCTTCACTACTGTGCTAATAACAGAGGAACCATTTGCGTCTTGAGCCTGCTACAACAACCGGGAGAAGCCAACAACACGTACAGAGCTTGAATACTCTGCTCCAACGCTTCAGTGGAATCCATCCGGGGTCAGCTCTATTGGCCCTGGCCGTACGGGCTCGTGGTGGCGGAGTGGGGGGAAGCAGCGGAAGGGGGCGGAAGGAGGAGCGGGGTGATCTGCTCAAGTCCTTAGATTTGTAGGCAGACGTCATCTAGGCTTCGTTCGTTCGCTAAGACGACTTTGCTCTCTTCCGGTCCCTGATCGATGATCGGTGATCGGCGTCGCGGAGGTGTTGGGGCGGTCCGCTGGCGATCTGCCAGAAAAACGCGTGCCTGGTGTATTGTCAGGTTATCACAAGCGTCGGTAGTGACGAGAAAACCGAGGGGAGCGGTTCATGGTGGTTCTCCGGTGAGCACATTCGTGTTTGAAATCGTCGTTTGTTGATCCTCCACGGGACTCTTCCGAGATCGGGAAAGGATCCTACCATAGACACCCGGCAAGTTCTAAGCGGGCAGGACGGTTGATGGGCATTCCGTCACGGGCTGTCGAACATCCATCTTTCATCCAGGGCGGGTCACGGAACCGATATGGGTGTGGCCTCGAGATATCCTCGACGTATGAATACTGGGGAATGCCTTTCGGGTTACACCGTCGCACACAAGTTCAGACGAATAGCTAGGGCTTTCGAGGAGGGGGCGGGTCTTGGGGAACGCGGACCTCGGCTAGTGGAATCCTTCTATGATGGATATATATATCCCTGGTTTTACCTAGCCCTAACTAGGAGTCCTTCGGGTAGGGTCATCCAGCAATCCAAAGTGTCAATGCGGTTGAGATAGTCGGCTCCTAGTACGCCTGGCCTATCAATCCTATGCGATTTCGCGTGTTTGCTTGAGGTGATTGCGAGGAAGCAACCAATACAGAAACCTTCGGGAAGTGATCCGTAGCAGGGTTAGCGTGCGACGGGTTCGGACGCGTACGTACTACTGAATGGATTGACGATACAGGTTGGAGGAGAGAACAATGGTGCAATATAATTTCGCATGTTGGCGGTTCTAAACCAGGGGAAGTGAATGGTGGAATGGAATCAGTACACGGGAGATAATCGCTGTATGGGGGAGGACCTCGTAAAACCAGAGAGCTCGCGGAGCTTCGATTTGAAGCTGGGACAGGGGAGATCGTGACGCTGGCTGGGAGCGTTGAGGTCGAGGTATGAGTAAAGCCCTGCTACATGAAGCAGGGGTTGCGCCCATCGGGAGCCCCGCCATCCGTTTTTTAGGGATTCACGGTGTGCGTTCCAAGAAGTCTCGAAGAGTTCCGCGAAGCCGAACTCCTCGCGCTTTCCGGTTCGTGCAGGCGTAGATGTTTGTGAACTCTGTGCCAAGGGCCCCTTGGTTTTTTGTGTGTTTCTCTCGTTCGTCATCGACACCCACCAGACTTGAATCACTTCCCAAGCCGACGTAAACGGTGTACCAGATCACAGCCGTTGTACTTCGGGACGCATTACAGTCCAGGATGGGGCGGGCTCAGTCAACATGGACCTGGCGTGGGCGAGCACAGATGTTTCAATGAAGTTCCATGGCCAGAAGGTGGTAAACATGTGCGAGACTTTGAGAACCTCGAGGATTGAGCCACCCGATCCTGGCAGTTGGCGCTTGTGCCAAACGACGCCCGCCTCCAACATCAGCTCTTCTGCGGGCTTTTGACGCGGGGCGCGTCTGAAACGAGGGAACGCGTCACTTCAGATGACCGAAATCGAGTTTTCCCTCGACATGGCCGGGGTTGGACCAAAGGACGAAATATTCGGGTGGTGACTGACTCACGTCGTGTTTTAGGTCGATAATCTCGAGCAGGGCACCCCCGCCTGATTCGGTCCTTAGTTTGAAGAACAGGCTTACCCCTCGAAAGTGGCTCTAAGAGTCCTCCCTACGATCCATTCCTCTAGATCATCCCTCTCGCCATTACCAGACGGCTCAAATCCTTGCCCATCAAGGCAACTCCACAAGACATCGTCAGTCACCGCCTGTCTGTCCCACCCCCTCCTTCAGCGCTTGTTGCCTCCGCAGCATCCAACTCCACCGTACAACTTCGACCGCCGGGGCGCCGACAATGGCCCATCGATTCAGTTGGCCCTCCCGTAGTGGGTGGGGATCGCTGGGGTTCACTTGCTCCACTACCTGTTGATTCCATCAGGCGCGAAGTTTGCAACACGGATAGCCTTTCCTGACTCCCCGCTTGATGACCACCTCCCCAGGTCTCTATGATTCTTTAGGTGGTCCCTGAATTTCTCCCGACCCAACACATTGGAGACCGAACGGCTCGGCATTGACTACGACAACTCCGTCCACAAGTCCTTTTTTACGGCTCTCACCCTTTCACGCTGCGACGACCTACGCACCTCCGTGTACGCCTTGCGCCACCACTGGTTCGCCGAATGCTGTGGCCTGTCCCAAATTGGAGGAACTCGTTTTAGTCGGGGAGGTATCTGGACAAACCTGGCCGGGGAGTGTGTTGGAGCTAAGGAAGCCCGTCCGCAGTGGAAGTGATCTTGCTGGGGTTGGTGTAAGCGATGGGGAAGACTCTGGTAAGTGGGCTTGCGTTGTGAGATGGTACGCTGCCGATGAGCCCAGAATTACTTGATCCAGATCGATTTGGGATTAATTGCCGGCCAACGAAGCAATCCGACTGTTACGCTCTCGGGATGGTTGTGTACGAGGTACGTGCGGATGCGGTCGTTCCCACTCTCACAAATGTTTTGACCCATATCCTCAGGTTCTATGCGGAAACGCTCTGTATTGGAACAAAGGGGCGCTATCATGAACAGCACACGACCACAGAAACCGGAGGTGGCGGAAAGTCTTGGGTTCACTGACAAGTTGTGGGGGATCGTTCAGTGCTGCTGGTTAGCCGACGCCAGTGGGCGACCGGATATGAGGACCGTGCCATCTGAACCATGCAACGTGGTCCTGGGAGGCGAGGCAATTGGTGTAACTACAGACTCTCGATGGATGCCAGTGCTCGCGCCCTATTGGGAGCCCCTTGGTCTGGTCTCCATTTTAGAGGGCTTTACGGTGCGCGTAGAACAATCGAGAACTTCAGTCACTAATCGTGGTTGGTGGAACCAGAGAGCCCGGCGGCCACCCAGCGCGCTGGCGTCCGACACGCAGTTTGGAATGACGAAATGAGAATCGTCCGTAGGGTCTCCGTGCGGAACTGGTCGTGAGAACAAGGGGTTCTGCCACCGGTGGACGGTCTCCTGGAGGCTTGCCCCATCGAACGCAAGTTGGGACGGTCGGAGTTTGAATTTGGCCATTGCAGGCGCCGACGACTGAAGTACTGAAGTCTGGCTAGGATCCCCGCATGTCCGCCTCCATCGACAACGAGTGCCTGCCCAGCCAGGGTTCCTCGGTGTCTCACCTCCTATGCGCAACCAAAAGAGAACTGCAGGACGTCGTCCTTGGCAGAAGGTACGCCCGCAACGGAGAAGCGTGTCGTGGTGGAGAACTGATCGTTGTGTGAATCCGCAGGACTCCTGTCGGCTTTAACCAGGATGAGGTGAAAAACCAACGGACGCGATAAACGCTATACGGATAGCGACTGAGGCGTATTGCGTTTTAGGTTACCGCCCTGGAGCGTGATGCCTTGGAAGTCGTCCACTTGCTTCGGTCCTTGAGACACATGCTGGCTCCGATCAACAAGATCCCCTCCGAGGTCCTCACTCTCATCCCAGGCTTTTTGGAGAGCATTACAGATCAAGAAGTGATCTCATTAACCCACGTCTGCCAAGCTTGGAGGGAAATGTTCATATCACGTTCCTCTCTCTGGACTCACCTTGACTGCAAGAACGCGGACAAGACTCGTGTTTACCTCGAGCGCTTAAAGTCCTCGCGGATTGACTTGTGCGTAAGGAGGGACAGACGTTTGCTTCCTAATGACCCCTTCTTCGAAGTTGGTCCTCGCCACATCCGCCGGTTCAAATCCCTGGGAATTTGGGGAACCCCAGAAGGGGTCCAAGACATGATCCTGCAGTTATCTCATCCCGCTCCCCTTCTCAAATTATTGACGATAGGGGTTAGGTCCATAACCCAACTGCGGCGCGCTCCCGCGGTTACACCTGCATTTTTCGACGGAGACCTATCTTCGTTGCGCGAGTTGTGTCTGCTGTGTGTCCGTACGGAGTTGCCTTGGCGAAACATGGTCAACCTCACATCATTTGCATTGGGTTATACGCCGCCCGGACAGACCTCCACCAGACAGCTCCTCGACTTCCTTGAAAGCGCCCCTCATCTCCGAAAACTCGAACTCCACCTTGTACCTCTGATGGACAGTGACCAAAACGGACGATTGATATCACTGGCGTACCTAAAGCGTCTGTGCATCTATACGAATCAACCATCCTCCCCCTTATTCGACCATCTCCTGATCCCGGTCGGTGTATATTCGTCGACAGAATTGGAATCACTTCCACGCCCCCGGATTGAGGATCACCTCCCCGGGTCCCTTGCCAATTTCGGGAACCTTTCCAGCTCTACTCAACTCCGCTTATGCCTCAAGCAAGGGCACTCGGATGTTCAATTTACCGGACCGAATGGGAAAGTCCAAATGGTTTCCATGTTGTGCCAGGCCGACACCACCAGTCTGGTGTTCGAGTCCCTCGCCCGGTTTGACACCTCGACGATCAAATGGCTGAAAATTATCCACAGCGAGCCTCTCTCCGAGGATCTTCCTTACCTGGCGCCCCTTCCGATGCAAAACCTACACACTCTCACAATTTCTCGATGCAAAAACCCTTACCCCTTCATCCGCGCCCTAGGTCCCGATACAACCTCGTCAAATACGCCGATATTCCCCAAGTTGGGGGAACTCGTTCTCCGCATCGACGAGGGGGTGGGATTAGATATCGAGAGCGTGGTGGGAATGGTGGCAGCGAGGGCATCCAGTGGCATAAAACTGAAGTCCGTTAGGATTGTGAGTCCGGGGGAAATCGTGCCGGCGGACATGTCGGAACTCAAGAAACACGTCTTGCATGTGGAACACGTCTCTGAAGATGGTGGTGAGGAAGATTGAGGAATGGCACTCATGGCGGTTCTCTGTCTTTCGGTTGATGAGGAGGTGTGTCCGTGTCACGTTTTCGGAGAGATGGGGATCTTTAAGGTTCGGACAGTCATACCGTTTGTTTTCGTGTCCGGTGCTGGGAAGGTGATGACACCGGTGTGGTTTCCGATGTTTCCTCGGCACATGAAAATACTATATGGATACATTTGGGATATCTATCTCGTGTAAACGGGCCTGAGACCATCAGCCTCGCGCTCCAAGAAGCAACCAATCGATATATCGGGATCATCCATTGGGGTACACCACCCGCCCGACGCCAAGGGGGGGACTTCGAGAAATGGGCTGGAGTGAGATCAGCGCGTCGTGGGTTTGGCATGTCTGGTTTGACCGAGGCAGAAGTAACCAGCCCAAGAGTCAGCTGAAGCTTCCCCCTTGCGTGAGATTTGGACCGCGGATTCCTTCTCGCAACAGTAATCACCAGGTGGCGATAAAGACGTGTCAGTCCACTCGCCCCGTGGCCGACAGTTCTGAGGAGGGCCGAAAACTTCGAGGTGGGACTCCGGAGCGTAGAAACGAAATGCACGGAGTTTGAATTTTGCTGGGCATTGCCGGTTCAACCACAAATCACCAGCTCGATTATTCCGCGTCAGCCCACCATGTCCACCTCCGTCAATGAACCCCGCCTCGGTGAAGGTTCCGTCATCTCCCACCTCTTACGCACCGTCAAGAAAGAACTGCAAGGCGTTGCACTGGGCGGGAGGTAAGCTCGGAGGCTTGCAACAAATCGCGTTTGTTGTCTGAGATGCAAATTCACAGCGCCATGACTTCCCTGGGCCAGGAAGAGGTTAAACCCAACAACCAAACCGTACACGTTTATGAGTGCTTATGAGAGTCACGTTTTAGGTCGGTGCCCTTGAGCGGGACGCTTCCGAGGTCCTCTGCTCTATTCGATCCTGGAGGAACAAACTCGCCCCAATCGCCCGGGTTCCCCCTGAGGTCCTCACACTCATCCCGGACTTCTGGGCCGAGAGCGGCAGAGAGAAGATGGTGATCGCGTTAACCCACGTGTGCAGGACTTGGAGGGAGATGTTCACGTCGCGTTCCTCGTTGTGGACCGAGTTTCACTGTGTGGATTCCGACAAAACTCGCGTCTACTCCGAACGCTCGAAGTCCTCCCCGATTACCTTATGGCTGGACAGGGATGACGGCCTACTTCCCCAGGACCCATTCCTCCAGATCGCCCCCGACAGTATTAGCCGGCTTAAATCCCTGTTCGTAAGCACGACACCGGATCATCTCCAAGCCATCACCAACTACTTCTCTCGCCCCGCACCTCTCCTTGAAAACCTGGAAATATTCGGCAGCTCCGATGACCCATTTCTCAACCCTGTGCTCACGACCACACTTTTCGACGGAGACCTCTCTTCGCTGCGCGGGTTGTGCCTGTATTCCCTTCACACAACGTTACCTTGGAGAAACATGGTCAACCTCACGTCGTTCGAACTGGGTTACGTGATGTATCCCAGAGTCACCGTTGGGCAACTCCTCGATTTCTTTGAAAGCGCCCCTTCCCTCGTCGACGTTGATCTCACCTTTTCAACCCCGGCTCTTGGCGCCCAAAGTGGACGATTGGTACCCCTGGCACATCTGAGGAAGTTGAGCTTCAATGGGTTCCAGCCGTCCTCCCTCCTACTTGAGCACCTTCTAATCCCGGCCGGCGTGAAGATGACAATAGACCTGGACTTGGACGGCCCCCGGATTGAGGACTACCTTCCCAGGTCTCTTGACAACCTCAGGAACCTCTCAAACTTCAAAAGAATCCGCGTACACTTCGGGTTCCACTTCACATCCATGGAATTTATTGGGCCAAACGGGCTGGTCGAGATTGATTCCATGTCCCCCGGAGCTGACACCCCCCGTTCAGTGGCCCGGTCCCTGGCTACGCTTGACACCTCGAAAACCAAACGGCTGGAAATCCTCAGAAGCGAGCCCCTCTCTGAAGACCTCCACCAGGTACTCGTATCCATGAAAAACCTGCGGACCGTCACTCTCTCTCTATGCAAAGATCTACGCTCTTTCATCCTTGCACTAGCCCCTGTCCCGAATTCAACGACCCAGATTGCGTGCCCCAGATTAGAGGAACTTGTCTTCCGTACTGAAGAGCGGTTTGACGTGGAGACCATGGTGGAGGTGGCAGCAGCGAGGGCGTCAGGAGGGTCACCGCTCAAATCCATTAGAATCATTAACTGGGGGGAGCTTGTGTCGAGGGAGGAAGTGACGGAACTCCTAAAACACATCTCGCATGTGGAAACCAGCTTTGAGGCCCGCAATGTGAACTATGGTTATGGGAAACGCAGTGACGAAGCCTACGACCATGGCGATGATAGCGACGAGGAAGGCTGAGGGGGGTTCCCTGGTGGTTCTAGCACATCTCTTCCGGTGAGTCTGCTCGGCTCTGGGTCTTCGAGCGATTGCTGTTCAGTCACTCAAGTTTTTACCACTCAATCATCAGCCAAACGGAGCTGCTCCAAATCCTGTGGTTTTTTCCTAATTGACCGTCCACATTAAAAATCGGAAGGTCTGGTTGCTGGGCTCTCACGCACGATCGAGCTACCTCCCTTTCCTCATCCTCTTGGGTGACTGTCACCATTACGCTTCCTGTTATATCTTATCTGTGCTCACCGATTAAACCACATGTTGTCTTGTCCCTTACCCTGAGACCCACCTCTTGTGGATGGTCCATCATAAATGAAACGAACCGGCGAAGGAATATGGGATATGCCATTCTGCCGATAAACTGTGGAGTGGTGGACCCATTGCTGGAACATGTGTGAATCAGGTGGCCGAAACCTCCAGACTCACGGGTCAGGACCGCGACGAACAATTCCCTCAACCTGTCCGTTATCATTGCCGCTCTCACCGGTTGGACGGTGTGATCCACATGCGGTAGCGTACTTCCCAAGTTTGAATACCTCCTGCCCCCTACGCGAGGTCACCGAAGACAACAAACGATCGCAATCGACGAGCTGAGGAACCACGAACAGGCCCGACCGCGTAACACCCGGGCGAATAACCTGTTAGAATGCACGTATGAACTGGTGACTTTGCGGGCTGGCTTGTAACAAACCCGAAGGGGGGGTTCGTCCTCGCTGCTACCCTGCGAGAATGCTGCGACCGTTGCCTGTAAAGTGTCCGACTGGATTCGGCCTTGTGATCTCATCTCTTGGCGGGTTACAATCAAGTGGACCAAATACAATGAGCTTAGGATGACTACGAATGAAAACGCGTACGAGCAGTCCTCAGACTACATCGTAAATAAGGGGAAGTCCTCAGACATTCGGCTTGAGCCCAAAAAGACTTTTGAAGGAGGCCCTGACTCCTTTGCGTTTCCGCGGAGAAATGTCATAGGTGGTGGACGGTGATTCTGGTCCAGGTGTTTGTACACGGGCTTGGGATGCTCTCCACGGTTTTTCGCCCCGTTCGGTTGAGCGGAGGTGGCGCGCGCATTGTTGGGGTGCAAAGCCCCAGCGCCCGGGTCGCCAGCTGGCGCGTCGCTCTGATAGATTTGGAATATACCAACTGTACAAAAGGTCTAAGAAAAAGGAGTACAATGAATAGCCCAATCTGTGGTCTTCGTGGGACGGGCCGGGGGCGTAGAAGCGAACCGAGCTCATCCAAACCCGCTGGACTCGAAGGACAAGACCGCTGTGTGCACGGGGTTTGAATTTTGCGGGCGTTGCCGGTCCAACCACAACTCCCCAAATCACTAGTCTCGATTTCGCGTCGGCCCTACCATGTCCACCTCCGTCGTCAAGGAGCTCCGCCCTGGTGGAGGCTCTGTTATATCCCACCTCTTATGCGCCATAAAAAAAGAACTGCAAAACGTTGCACTGGGCGGGAGGTAAGCTCGGAGGTTTGAAACAAATCGCGTCCGATGTCTGAGATGCAAATTTACAGCGTCACGGCTACCCTGGGCCAGGAAGAGGTTAAAGCCAAAGTAAACTGTTCGCATTTATGGGTGCTTACGCCGTGTGTCATATTTTAGGTCGATACCTTCGAGCGAGACGCTTTTGAGGTCCTCTGCTCGATTCGATCCTGGAGGAACAGGCTCGCTCCAATCAACCAGATCCCCCCCGAAGTCTTTACTCTCATCCCGGACTTCTGGGCCGAGTGCAGTACAGAAAAAGCCGTGATCGCGTTAACCCACGTGTGTAGGGATTGGAGGGAGATGTTCACGTCGCGTGCCTCGCTGTGGACCGATTTTCACTGTGTGGATGCCGCCAAAACTCGCGCCTACCTTGAGCGCTCGAAGTCTTCCCCAATCAACTTGTGGCTGGACAGGGACGGTGGGCTCTTTCCTCACGATCCATTCCTCCAGATCGCCCCCCACGCTATCGGTCGGCTCAAACACCTGTTTGTCAGCACCACCCCGGATCACCTCCAAGGCATCACCAATTACCTCTCTCACCCCGCACCCCTCCTTGAAACCCTGGACATCTTTGGCAGCTCCGATGACGAATTTCTAAACCCTGTGCTCACGACCAAACTTTTCGACGGAGACCTTTCATCCTTGCGAGGGTTGTCTTTGTATTCCCTTCGCACAAAGTTACCTTGGAGGAACATGGTCAACCTTACGTCATTCGCACTGGGTTACGTGATGCATCCCAGAATCACCATTCGGCAACTCCTCGATTTCTTTGAAAGCGCTCCTTTCCTCGTCGACGTTGATCTCACCTTTTCAACCCCGGAATCTGGTGCCCAGAGTGGACGATTGGTACCCCTGACACATCTGAGGAAGTTGAACTTCTATGGGTTCCAGCCGCCTTCCCTCTTACTAGAGCACCTTCTTATCCCGACTGGTGTGAAGATGACAATAGACCTCGATTTGGGTGGTCCCCGATTCGGGGACTACTTTCCTAGGTCTCTTGATAACCTCAGGAACCTCTCCAACTTCACAAAACTTCGCTTACATTTTAGGGACTCCATTGTCTCTATGCAATTCGCCGGGCCGAGTGGGCGGGTTCTGATCACTTCCATGTTCGCCGGAGATGATGCCACAAGTTCTGTTGCCCAGTTCCTGGCAATGCTCGACACCTCGAAAACCAAATGGTTGGAAATCATCGGAAGCGAGCCTCCCTCCGAGGACCTTCACCAGGCGCTCCTGTCCATGAAAACCCTACGGACCCTCACACTTTCTCTATGCGAAGACCTGCGCTCTTTCATCCTCGCACTAGCCCCCGTCCCGGGCTCGATAAACCCGATTCCATGCCAAAAATTGGAGGGACTCGTCTTTCGCACCGGAGAGCGGTTTGACATTGAGACAATGGTAGAAGTGGCGGCGGCGAGGGCATCAGGAGGGTCACCACTCAAGTCTGTCGACATCATTAACTGGGGGGAGCTTGTGCCGGGGGAGCGAGCGACGGAGCTTCTGAAACACGTCTCGCGCGTGGAAACCAGCTTCGAGATTAGTAATGTGGACTACGGCGTTGGCGCTAAATTCGATTTGGACTACGGCTCCGCCGATGACAGTGGTGAGGAAGACCTGGGAGAGTAGAGTTCTGACGATGGTTCTAGCATATCTTGACTGGTGAGTCTGTCTGGGCTTGGGTCTTCGAGCGATTGCTGTCAGGTCACTCAATTTTGGCATTTGATCACTAGTAGCCGAGCTGGTTGTTCCGAACCCTGCATATTTTCCCTGTTGAACGCCGGTGTTGAGAGTTGGAAGATCTGGTAGCTGGGCTCACGATCTGACTACCTCCCTTCCCTCATCCTCTTCAGTGGCCACCGCCATTACGCCCCCTGTTGTACCCTAAACCGCATGTTGTCTTGTCTCTTACCCTGCGACCCAGCTCTTGAGGATGGTCTATCATAAATGAAACGAGCCGACAAAGGAGTGTGGGATACGTTATTTCACCGATAAACTGTGGAGTGGTGGATCCATCACTGGACGCGTATGAATCGAGTGGCCGAAATTAAACCTCCAGACTCACGGGCCAGGACGGTGATGGACAATTCCCCAAACCTGTCCGCTCTCGTTGCCACTCTCACTGGGAGGGTCATCCCAGTAGGGTGATGTGACCCAAGCGATCGCAATCGACGAGCTGAGGAACCACGAGCCGACTCAACCGTGTAACGTTCCTACCGCGGTGAACAATCATTGATCAACTAGCAGTTAGAGTCAGTAACTATACGTGACATGATCTGTGTGAATAACCGGTTTGAATGCGCGTTAGGAACGGGCGACATTACAGGGCGGTTTGTAACGAACCAAGCGGGTTTCTCAAAGGAACCCTAACATTTATCAGATAATTTTCTCACACCCTCCAAAGTTCGTTGGTGACCGTGGCGAAACCTAGTACATAAATCCCACGTTCCCCGACCTCAAAGATGCTATTTATGCCCGACTCACCATGCTTTCGTCCTTGCTATCACCCTGCGAGAATGCCGCGACCGTTGCCTGTGAAATGCCCGACTGGATTCATCCCTGCGATCTCAACTCTTGGCGGGTTACCATCGGGCGGACCAAATATCATGAGCTTAGGGTGGCTACGGAGTGATAACGCGTATAGGCGGTCCTCGGACTACATTGTAAACAAAGGGAAGTCCTCAGACCTTCGGCTTGAGCCCAAAAAGACTTTTGAAGAAGGCCCTGACTCCTTTGCGTTTCCGCGGAGGAATGTTGCTAGGTGGTGGACGGTAATTCTGGTCCAGATGTTTGTACACGGGCTTGGGATTCTCTCCACGGATTTTCACCCCATTGGTTTGAGCAGAGGCGGTGGGCGTATTGTTGGGCTTCAAAGTTCCAGCGCCCGGGTTGGCAGCCGGCACGTCGCTCAGATAGGATTCAAATATCCTACCTACACAGAATGTCTGAGAAAAACCAGCACAATGGGTAACAACGAGAACTCACCGTGTTCCAACTCATCCGAGTCATCCTCAGCAGTTTCCTGCCGAGGTTCTACATCACTCGGAGGCATGTCCTTGTTCCATTTAGCCGCAGCGTCACCAACCCCCGCCACAACTTCCTCAATCTGTGGTCTTCGCATTCTGTCGTCGACCCAACACTTTTCGATGAGCTCCCACAAGGAGTCGGAGACCCCGATAACTTCTGCATTCGCAGGTTTCTCCGGGCGGAGGCCGGACGAGACGCGGAACACGAGTTCCGGGAGTTTCATGTCAGGAAATGGTTGCCTTCCTATCAGGACCTGACAAAACGTCAGAAAACTAAGTAGATGGCAACAGTACAACAGGGATACCTGGAGTATGACCAACCCGAAGGCGTAAATGTCTGCCTCTTGGGTAGGAACCGCGCCCTCGAGACCAAACCTAGACGGCGCAAGTAGTTCCGGGGCCATGAACGCCAACGTGCCGCCCTCTAGTGTGTGGCTTGACGACATCGGGTTCTGCGGGTCAAACACCATCGTCGTAAACCCGAAGTCCGCGAGACACGCCCTAGGAGGCGCGTCGTTCGTCATGAGGATATTCGGCTACCAGAGAATTAGTAGACGACAGACAGGTCGAACGATGGTAAGGCACGAACCCCTTTGAGATCCCCGTGGGTAAGGCTCGCGTCATGGAGGTACTTTAGTCCTTGCACCGCACCGTGTAACTGTACCCAAGGTTCAGCGGAGAAAACAGTGACCCTGGAATAGATATGTACCAATCCCAACCTGTTTGTAGCTTTCTCTCTGATGTACTGCATAATGTTCCCGTGTGCCATCCACTCCGACACAGTGGCAAACTGGTACTGCCCGATGCCACCCAGAACACCGACAAGCTTCAGGACGTTCGGATGGGATAACGAATTCCAAAGAATAACCTCCTTGCAGAATTGCTGGGAAGCGATCTCAACGTCATCGTACCCGACCACGAAAACACCTTCCCACTCACCCTTCTGATCTTTTCGAAGTTATCCGTTTCTGCAACCCTCAGTTTCTTCACAGCGACGGTAAACCCCTTGTATTTCCCCTGCTTAATATCCGCGAAACCGCCTGATGTTTGGTTTTGATTAGGCGCAGAAAGGTTGATTTCATCTGTGATGACCATTGAGTCGGGCAGTCGCGCGTGCTTTCCTGAGAGCCTCCTCAGCGTTGCGAAGAACGTATGTTTGTCGGATGAGTGGACCTTGTGTTCCGCAAGACCCTGAAATGATCATTGAATCGGTGAGTAATTATCAGGCACGGTCGATGGGGGGATTCTGGCTGACGTGGTCGAGAATCTCAATGCAAAACTCTGCGTCCGGTGGGTCGAGATCCTGGATGAACACTCGACCCTCTTTGGACGACAAGATCTTGGCCAGGGTTCGGACCGATTCCGTCTCACCCTTTTCGGTACGAGCTTTCTTCCACAGTTCGCCGAAATCGGTGGCCATCGCACTCATGAAGGACGACGACGGAGATGGAGGACTAGGAGAAGGTAGAAGTTTGGGTGTAGATGCCTTGCCATGAGGAAACTCGCAGCTTCCAGCCACAATCGTGAGTTGGAGGCATGTATTTCGGGAGTAGCCGTGCGATGCACCGGAGATGCAACCTGGGTCCGAATAGCCGGGTGCGTATAAGCGCCGCGTTTGGGCGTACCTGACCTGGTACCCCTCACCCTGACCAAAGAATCCCAGAATCCAACACCTGAAAATGGGCCCACCCTTAGCTTCTGCCTGGTCACATATCCCACAGAACCCATCAATGGTACTAGCGGGGACGATAGCGCAGTTCCCCAGCGTTTCACTTTCAAGGGACCAAGCTTCCACGGAATCAGCGCCGGTCGTCGCCAACCTCCCGGGTTGCCACATCAACTCTCAACCCAAGAACACGAACTTCTGGTTACGCATCCCCCCGAGGCACGTTTACTCGGCCGTGGAAGTACAGTGCCAGCGCGCGGCGGGTGAGTTCTCAAGCACATCATTTTCGGTTCCCACCCCCCGTCAAATGATCGGAGCTAGGTACAGGAACGGACTGGATTTTGATCATTGCTGACTGGGATGTGACAGGGGTGAGCGCGTTGAGAGGCCCGACGGTCCAACGGTCAAAGATGAGGTAAAGTACTCACGCGACACAGCACAACGACGAAATTCAGTTTCACCCGCCCAGCTGGGCTTGGAAGCTGACGGGGGCTGGTCCTCGTAGCTGGCCGCCCCGAATTTAACCTTCAATGGATCCGGATGTCATCTATGCGGCGGTTTCAACCCCAACGACCCAAGAATAAACGTGTTCCTCGCTGTGTCTACCTGCACAAAGTTGCATCGAAATCCACGTGGCCAGAGGTCACCACCGTCGAGGTGAGAAAACCCTTGGCGCCCTCCCACAGTTCTGTCGTCTCGACTTGACATTTGCTGTGTTAAACACGACATCCGTGTCGAGTACGTCACACCTCCCTCCTCGTGGAACACTAACAATTTCGCACACACCGTCGTGTGAACCGTCTCATCTTTTTCATTTTCAACAGGCGCACCAACCATTCGCACTACGCATCCCTGTGACTATACCCACGGGTCAGGTCCCTTAGCCTCGATCGCTTCAGTGATGACGACTCTTCACCCACGGTCGTGTTGTTGGGGGACACGGTACAATGGCATCAACACCAATCTCGATACCGAATGTCGAACACCGGCGCCACTGTCCCAAATAGTCCCCGGTTCTCGGCCCCGGTCTTCTTTCTCATCCCTTGCCCGAAGTGGTACATAGGGGGTACCCAAAAATCGCCGGACTACGGTTTGCGCAGGTCATGAATCATAATGTATCACGAATAGCCTCACGATCGGCGGGGCTGCGGGTTTCCTTCGTCCGTTTGGCGTTTGGTGCTTCCGTGGATCACAGAGTCAACCTCGGGCTGCGGAAAAGTACTTCCTCGACTTCCTACCCACGTCCGCTGCGACTTGTTCTCACACTCGAGGCCCTGTGAAACTCGATCGACCCGGATTAATCGTCGTCGTTCGCGGGTCGCTGACTAACACACAAGGGAGAAGCGAAGGGAAGCGCCCCTTGGCACTGGGGAAGTGCGGGTTGGAAGGGACCGCCCAAAACTGGCGCCGAAACCTTGAATTTCATAATCACTTGTGGTCTTCTCCTGCATATTGATCGTAATCGGCGGAGGTGAGAACCCAGGCACACTCCCTAGCTCAACAGACCTACGACGAACGAAACGCGACCGTTGGACCCGAGGTCCTTCATCTCATTCACACTTACTCCGCCAGGCACCGTGGAGAGGCTACAATCCCGGAGAATCACGGCGTTGTACCAATTCGAAAAACACCCTCGAGGGCCTTGAGCCCTGGCTGGGTTGGCACTGGTCAGCTTTCCAATGACATCCACCTCCGTCCGATTTCAAAGGCTGTACACTTCCACACCTGCGCCTTATCTTCGGAGACGGCCGGCTCAGAACGTGCTTCGTTCACACGAACTACACGTGTCCTACACATGCACACAATCAGCCAGGCACACTAGGGCACACCTTGTTTGGACCCTGGTGAGGTGAGAGACTGGGAGACTGTAGGCGTCAGATCCTCCCTCTCCATCATACCCCTGGTCGCTCCATTCCAGGTTCTCGCTTCGCACGCATTCTAGGTTTGATACCAAGAGTAATAGACGCCCACCCCGAGTTTCGTCTTCCCTCTTTTTTCACATTAGATTTCAAAATCCGATGGCACGGGAGATCGTGGATCTGGTGGGACGCCCTCCGTAATCCGGAGTTGTAAATGTCGGCCGGAGTGAAGCCTGTCTTGTCGTACGCCATGATGGCCGTCGTTCTCCAAAGCGCATGCCAAGACCTAAACCAGTGCCGGTGTTGCGGGGAGTACCTATACAGGTGTAGGGTTCGCGGTAGTTGTTGACCAAGACATCAACCGACCCCAATTTCCTCGCCCAAACGGGTAAGCTTCAACGGAATGATGCTCAAACACAGAGAATACCCTGGGGATCCTGGCGGTGCCACAACGAATGAAAAAAGCGCTCGATCGACAACAGCAAGACCGGAACACGGGGACCAAAACCTGAACGTGAACACCGGGAGCATCGGGAATTGGAATATCGTGTATTGTCGTGACAGAGAAAGTAATACTCCCTCAGCGGAGATCACAAGAAAGGCGAGAGACAGGCGTGAGAGGGAAAAACGGGGAAATGGTACACGAGGTGGTTGATAACAAATGAAAGACGAACAATAAAGGATACACGATACACCAGTTAGGGAGCGAGACGTGACAAATGGGGATCTGGAAAAACAAGACAGGGGAGGAAAATAATTGATGAGTAACTGGATGGAGGATTTGGAGACGAAGGGACACAGGGTCTGGGTATCAAAGGAGGGGTGGTCGGGTAGGGGTACAAACAAACGCGTAGCTCGTTCCTGTGAACTGGGAGGGGTGAGAAGGAACTCCGGAAGTCCGAACGGTTCGGCGATCCGCACGACGGCCGGAAAGCTCTGCGGGAAGAAAATGTACCCAGACGGCGGGAGGATGGAGACCGTCAAGAGACCCAGGGCGAAGGTGAGACTGGCGCTAAGCGCTTCTCGGAGATCCTCTCCCCACGTCCCAAAGATCACCTTCCATTCATTTGCCGCCGCCCCGTCCCCCGACGGTCCAATAGAAAAGTTTATCGCCCTTCCCCTCGCATCTCTTCGGTTCCATTGAGGCGCATCAGTCGAACCTTCGTTAAAGTTGCCCACGCTCGTCCATGTCGTGTTTCGTTGTTTAAATCAAAATGTCCTAACAAGTGATGACCTGAAATGTAAAATAAAAAAATCGTAACGCTGCGACCCTTCTATTCGTCCCCCGGTAGTGAGGGGAGTCGTACGAGACTGTGGGATGCCTACTTGGCAGAGCGCTGGGGTCCACACAGGTCCTTGTGCGCCTGAGGAATGTCAACCTGTGTCGAGATCGCCCCCGGGAGTTCAACGATTTGTCCGAGCATGCCGGTTCCAAGATGCCAGCCTACAATACAATCAAGATTTACGGTGGTCAGTCATAATAACCACACAAGCACAGCACAAAAATGCGCAGGTAGCGGGAACGCAGAAAGGTCACCGAGCCGGAAATGGAAAAGTGGGTGACTGGGAATGGAGTAGCTCTGATCGCAAGGGGTATGTTTCATCCCGTGTATGAACGCAAAATCCGTGAATCGGTTGTGGCAGTGAAGACGGGAGGCGAGTAGTTAAGGACAAATAACGATTTCAACAACTTACCAACGTGACAGTGCAAAGCCCAAACGCCCGGATTGTCGGCGGTAAAGCTGTCGAGTAGGGACCAGCGCGTAAGCAGAGGATCGCATGTTGTATGGTATCGCAGAAACACATACTGAATGACAATCCACCCATCACCAGGGACGGTAACGGTGTCTCGAGCAATCACATCGCGTAGATTCACAGAGTTTGCGATCGCCAGGGCCCCGTCGTCAAACGAACCAGCACCACTCGCTACCACCTGGAAGCCGTGACCATGCATGTGGAAAGGATGACTGCCATGACCACCCGAGCTCTGGAGGACTATCCTCACGGTCTTGCCACGATATGCATCGGGGACGATCATGAGGTTTCGCTGCTCCGAGGCAGGGGGAGTCCACGTCGGATTCTCTTGAATAGCGTACAGAGTGGGGTATGCAGTTTCGTTAACGTGATAGAGCCGACCGTTCACAAGGGTATGAACCACGTATCCATCAACGATAGGGAACGAGTAGTTGAGAAGGAGTGATATCGAAGGTTCTTCCAAGGAAGGAGGATGGGGTTGAAGGAACGACGAGGGGTGTAGTTTCAGAAGCGAATGGTCGATATCCGCACAAAGGGGATTGGTGACATTCGATGTCTTGGACTGGGGTACAGGGATTGGTTTATTTGGATTGTGACTGTAGGTCAGGAAACCGCGAACATCTGGATCAAAGGTAGCGTTGTTCGGTGGCCCTGATCGAGAGTTATTCGGAATTCCCACACGGATTCAGAGCAAGAGCGCTTACAACACTGAGTCTGTACCGCTGCCCTAACCCAGAAAGTTTCATCTGGTCCGACGGTGTCCTTGGCCCTGACAAGGACGTCGTATCGTTGACCGGTCTGGACTCAAGAGCGTCAGACCGAAGGTGGGTGGAAGACGTAACCACGGGCTCACGATTATGGGGATGCCATCGACCCGAGTATTGCCATCAAGGGTGGAATAATCGACGGAAACGAGCTGTAGCTCGTGTTGATCGATGGAAAAGATGAAGGGCGCGATGATCGACCCGCAGATGATACGCAGTCGATAGACCTTCCCAGGCTCGAAATTCAAATTGAAGCCCTGACCCGAAGAACCCTTGGAACAAGAAGTGGTAACGGAAGTTTTATTCGTCTCGTCGTACAGGCAGAGGAGACCAGCGTCGGGGGCAGGATCGGCGTGGGGGGTTCCGTTGGGACCGGGAGAAGCGAGATAGTCCTCGAGTTCCCAAGACGTGGCCCCGTATTCATCGGTCACAAGGATCACCCGTTCCTCATCATAATCGAACGGAAAGGACCCAGGCTTATCTTCCACGATGAATGGGCCATACAACCCATCCGCGTTCATCGAATGAAAGTGAGCATGCCAAAAGGTTGTTCCGGGTGGGTCAGCAGCAAAGTTGTATTTCATCTTGCTCTTGGGTGGAATGGCGCATTGATTCTGGGTTGGGAACCCGTCCGAGTACGGCGTCCCGCGTTGATGGAGCCCGTGCCAGTGAATCTGGGCAGAAAAACGCGATGAGAGACGCGATCCGGGATCACCCAAGCACGCGTCACTCACCGTTGTATGGTTAACATCGAGGTCGTTGAACAGATTGACCTCGACCGGGGTACCGTGTGGGACACGGATCAGCGGACCTAAGCGCAGGACAGAACATCAGCGGGCGGTCTTCGTGGGGTTTAGCTGACGGCTGGCCTCACCTGGGTATTGACCTAGACGACGACGGCTACGGTTAGTCTGGGGTTCGAGGAGGGGAAGGGGAAGTTGATCGCTGACCATTGACGACTGTCCGGCGAACCCCGTCGCGCTGCTGGTTGCTGACGTGGAAGTCGAACTCGCAAGGGCGATCCTTCGCGGCCTTCACGACGAGGAGCTGTGCGAGGGCGAGGAGGGCGGCGGTGGTGCGCATGGCGAGAGCGGGGGTGGTGGTCGAGAGTGGGGGGCTTCGACCTCGCGGGCCATGGTTTTCTCACTGATTTCTCTCTGAACATCCGCCACCGATGTTGAATGTCCCTCCGAGAAGCACGTCGGGTCACGTGCCCCCATGCGTGGGTAAGCGGGCGATTCCGGGGTTTGCTCGGCTTGATCATCGTTCCGATACTCAGCATCGCAATGGCGCTCTGGCTGAAACCGTCTAGGCTCCCCCCCTCTACGTCCACGAGGATCTCAGATCCGACTCGGTTTCAGACATGCTTCCGGATTCCGCGCCCACTCCCTAATCCGTCGTGAACCACTCGACCGGGCACTGCACTCCAGATTCTTTGATCGCCTGACATGACCTATGGAGCGGTCGAAAACATAAATACCCGCCACCCCGTGTTGGCCGACTGCCCATACTCACCCACACCCCTCCCCCCACTCGCCTACTCCTCCACCCATGTCTACCCCCCTGGGCGATAGCCGGTTAAACGAGAACTCTAAATGGACCCCAGAAGAGGATGTCGTCCTGGTCGAAGCCGTCTCTGCTTGTGAGTCCTGAGGTCGGGCCCTTTGTTGAGTCGGGGCTCATTCAAAATTCGATCTAGCCGGTTCGAGGCGATGCTGGAACACCATCGCGCAATCTCTTCCGGGGAGGACCAACAAGTCTTGCAGGAAGCGTTGGATTCATTCTCTCGATCCATCCCTCCGCAAAGGTGCGTCTGCGTCGATTCCATCGGTGTCTAGTAACATTCTAAATCGGTTCTCATCCAGGCCGTTGGACGAACGCGGAGGATATTCAGCTCATCGAAGCCGTAAAGCAATACGGACGCCAATGGCACAAAGTCGCCAACCTCCTCCCAGGTCGAACTGACGATCAATGCGCCAAACGGTGGCGTGAGAAGCTCGACCCATCCATCCGTAAGCGTTTCAGTGGTCGCAGCATTCCTCTCAATCTCATCATCCTATCACAGGTCGTGATCCTTGGGCAGATGCCGAGGACCTCATCCTGATGGAGGCCCAAGAAAAACATGGGCGGCGATGGAACATTATTTCTGGGTACCTCACCGGCCGGCCCGCAGTCCACTGCAGAAATCGCTGGTTGAGTCTGCTCAGAGCCGGTCGCATCACTGATGGAATCCAACAAGCTGCGGCGATGTTCGATACCAACACGCTGCGCCCTGTTACTGCCGTACCGCAAAACGAGTACTTCACCTCCCCTGCCCCGTCCCCAACACCCTCCCACTGCTCCTCCGGGTTCGACTCCTCGATAGAGTCGTTCTTCAACGGTTGGGAAAACCCAACCGCCCTGTCTTCCCCAAATTCCGCCGAACAGTACCCAGAGGGTCTCCCCATGGACTTTGGATACTTCAACCCGGGGGCAGTCAGCTCGCAACATGCGTCGCACGGTCACCGCCGCTCAGAATCGGCCTCGAGCACTCTCTCCTGGACAAGCTCTTTCTCACCGACGGAGTTCGGCACCGGGTCGCTCCTGGATCAGGCACCCTACGACCAGGGGACGATCTGTCCCGAGGTTATCGCCGCCGCGATCTCAAGATCGAACTCCCACAGCCAACTGGAATCCCCGCAAACGATCACGTTGACCCCTCCTCCCGGAACGCAGTCGGAGCCGCTCACCCTGACCTGCTCACTCCCGTACTGTGCCTTCCAATCGCCCAGCCTCACCGACATTTGGAGACACATGACTTGGGACCACATCGGGAACAAAACTCACTGCCCTCCTGAAATGTCAGCGCTGGTTGAGAAGGTAGTGATCGGTAGTGGCTCGGCGAGTCAGTGAGCGCTGCTTTGTCTGCTATCGCTGTCATTCAGAGGCATCGGACATGAAGACGAACATTTCATCGAGAACATATCTTACGATTCGGATGACGTGTAGAATCCACGTACTCCTTTAATTCCTCTCATAACTTATCCACCTAGCCCTTATTGATCCCACTAATGTTTTGTTACAACAATAATCGAAAACTGTATCTGTACCTCACACGCACTGCAATCTCATACACCGCATTTATTTACCTTGTGTGAACCGGTCGTCCCCTGTAACAAATCCAGTGCGAGCTCCTGGTGTAGCGCCTGGGGCCCCTGGGGGGTTGGTGTCTGGAGCGTCCCGCAATCCAACAAATGGACACCATGGTTCTCCCGGCGGCTTCTCGAGCAGGTGGTGAATTGGGTTAGCCACGGCCAGATACGCCGTTACATCCGGTACTACCACAGACCACGGACATATCCACTATTGGTGGTGTCCGACTCGCAATCCGTAAGCTGAGGTAAGACCTCGATGCAGACCTCCCATGTCAGAATCAACAACGGGATGCGTCAAGCGCGTTCTTGCTCATCCGTCCGAGGTGCGTTTCCCGGATCGGAGTCTCTGAAGGCAGGCTCAGTGACCGTTTGTGACTGCGGTGCCCTGTCGTCCGCGGATCCGAAGCCACGGATCGCCGGAATGCAAACGAACGGGTGGTGAGATGGGGGATTCTTGTAACCGCCCAAAAGAGGTTTGACCGCTTACGTTCCGTCGTGAAGGTGTACGAGTGGGACACCGTAGCGCTGTTGCATCATCCTTCCGCTCCGTCAATTCACTGAACCCGTTGCTTACCAATCACATTCAACCCAATGAAGCCGACAACGGTGGTGAATTCCACTCTTGATCCAAAGCAAATCGTGGGGGGATGAACTGCTCCCAGCAGATTATAGATAAGATCCAGACCTTCTCCGTCTCGCATTTTCGTAAGGGATTGCATCGGGGAGGTGGCCACCGATCAGTGGCACTCCATATTAGAATTCTCTGAATTGGGTGACCCTGGACTCCTCCAGCTTCAACTTCTAGATGAGTTCGAGTTCAGGTACCCTCAGGATAGAGCGGGTGACGAGGCACAGGGACCGAAGCTGGAGAACGCCACCACTGAGAGAAAGTGACGTCAGTTGTGACGGTCGCCTCCCATTCCAATTGTGTGGCGAGGGAGACAAGACGGCGCGATTCAGCCAATAAATCTGCCTCAGCATTCTGGACCGTTGGTCCCAGAGGCCATAGCAGTGGATGGCCTACAGTAGGCTGATGGAACCGATCGATCGATTCCTCCCCCCCAGACTGAGCACGGGTCGTGCACACAAGCCACTTGGCACTTGCCCACTGCACCCAACGAGGCCGCGTTACCCGGTGAGCTGAACCGACCAAACCCCACTCGCACCTTCCTTTCGATTCCGTTATCTGGTTAGTTCGTTCCACATGCCTGAGGGATTACAGCCATTGAGACTCACACAGCATCTGACGCCCTCACGTGAGGACCCTGAGCTCATCATCTGAGGGAGGGTGGTCAGCGGGAAAACTTCGGAACCATACCGCGGGTAGCGTCCGTTCCGCGCGTCTTCAATCTGCTTCGGTTGATAAGATACCAAAAATGAACTGAGCCACCCACCTCCTCCCCCCTTCCCAAACTGTATTGCTCCGATTCGCAAAGCAACCATTGGAGCCTAAAGCCAATCCTATCGTGAACGTTACTAAATCCGGTGCGGGGGGAGGAAGGGAAGAAGCAAGGTGTTACCTCAGAGGCTTTTGAATTGCTTGCATCAGCAACCCGACGGATCCCGGGCCGGCGCGCCTGGGGATCAGCACTTTAGCGCTCTCTCCTGGCGCTTGGTGGGCCTTTCCCTCATGCTCGCCATTGACCTAACCGTGCATAGTAGGAGCAGATCCCCGTTCCACATAATCACCCTGGTCCCACCGACGTGTATCGAATGTGAACCGCTTATCAAATATGTGTCGATGGCTGCAGCTAACGCGAGGAAGTCTCATATGTTTGGGATAATCGCCAAAGAGTCATGAAAAACCTCGTCAGCACTGACGTAAATCGAAGAGACTGGCGTCAAACCCACACCTTGTGATTAATCGAGTTCATTAACGGTGGCGCACCGCCTGCGCGTATGGGCACTCCCCACTCGTGTTCCCACACCGGCAGCCAGCTACCCAGATATGACCGGAGGATCTGAAACCAAAATAGGAAAACGACGGCAAGAGCGTGCAACGCGCCCCCTGCGTGATCCGGCGACTGCGGATGTGACCAACAAGAAGCACCAGAAACGGTCA
>Ga0307516_10001863_pt1 | contig 28925 bp, 27 predicted proteins | sample 19_EM_MG_FD_203310 | JGI IMG/M metagenome (GOLD analysis project Ga0307516, IMG submission 203310) | Populus trichocarpa ectomycorrhiza microbial communities from riparian zone in the Pacific Northwest, United States - 19_EM | ecosystem: Host-associated > Plants > Roots > Unclassified | place... | reverse complement strand
TCGTCGCGCGCCGGATCGCCACCCTGAACGCGGAGATCGCCCGCCTCACCACACTTCGCGACCAACTCGCGGCCCGAACCGGCACGTCCTCCTTTTCTCATGTGGAGTGAGGACATTGGACGGTGGATGTGCGAGCATCGATGGTTATGATGCCGCGCCGCGCGTTGCACACTGTCCTTCTCGCTGTCACGACCGTTCTCGCTGCCGCGACCGTGGTCCAGGTGGGTGCCGGTCCCGCGGTCGCGGCCAGCGGAGCCTGGGAGCGCGTTCCCCTGCCGAGTTCAGTTGCCGTGCCGGCGACGCTGCTGTCGGTGACCGCGACTGACCCGGCGAACGCCTGGGCGGTGGGCGGCGAGGCGATGATCGGCCGGGAGGCGGGTACGCCGCTGGTCCTGCGCTGGGACGGTGCCGCGTGGGCCAAGGCGCCGCTTCCCACGCTGTCCTGGAGCGGCTCGCTGCTGTCGGTCGCCGGCTCCTCCCGGTTCGAGGCATGGGCGATCGGCCGGGACACCGCCGGGCTGTCCCACGTGCTGCGCTGGAACGGGCGGCTGTGGCGGGAGGTGCCCGTTCCGGGCGGCAGCAGTGCGTCGCTGACCCTGCGCGCGGTCGCCGCCGGTCCGCCGGGGTCCGCCTGGCTGGTGGGCCAAAGCGGTGATCGGCCGGTGGTCCTGCGGTGGGACGGCATCGCCTGGCGGGCGGTGGCGCCGCCGGTGGCGGCCGGGCGGCTGGCCGGGGTGCGGGTGACCCGGCACGGCGTGTGGGTGACGGGCCAGGAACAGGTCAACGGCGAGTACGTGGGTGTGGTGGCGCACCAGACCGGCGCCGGCTGGACCACGGTCACCACCAGCGGCGTGCGCGCGGACGGCGCCCCGATCTCGGCGATCAACGACGTGCTGGCGGTGGCGGCCGATGACGTGTGGGCGGTCGGGTCCGTCTCGGTGCGGGGCCCGGGTGGCCTGTCGCTGACCCAGCCGTGGACCGGGCACTGGAACGGCACGGGGTGGGACACCTCGCTGCGGGTGCCGGCCGCGACGATCGAACAGAACGTCACGATCACTCCGGACCGTCACGGTCGGCCGCAGTGGGTGGGATCCATCGTCGGGCCCAACCCGGCGAGCACCCGGTACGCCCGCTTCGACGGAACCGCGTGGACCGAGGTAAACGGCTCACCGCTGTCGGGCGTGTTCATCGCCGGCACCGCGACCGCCCACATTCCGGCCACGAACGCGACGTGGTCGGTGGGCGCCCTCGCGACCCAGACATCGGGCGGCTTCGCCTGGGGCACGCCGTTGATCGAGCGTCACGACGGCGGCCGATAAACGAAATTGGTCAGCGCTTCGCGTGGAACGCTTCGACGATTGCGCCCGGGATGCGACCTCGTTCGGACACCTCGTAGCCGTTCTTCGCGGCCCATTCGCGGATGGCCTGATTCTGGTCCCGGTTGGACCGGGCCGGCGCCGCTGCCCGGGAGGTGAGGCGGCCGTGGGCGCCGGTGCGGCCGATCCGGGAGGCGACTGTCAGGTAGGGGTCGAATGCCTTGCGGAGTTTGCCGGCATTCTTCTCGGACAGGTCGATGGTGTAAGTGACGCCGTCGAGTCCGAACTCGATCGTTTGCTCGGCGTCACCGCCGTCGAGGTCATCGGTCAGCACGGTGATGACTTGCTTGGCCATGATTTCCCACTCCCATCACGGGCGGCGCGAGCCGCGCGGTGAAATGCATCTGTTCCGACAATCATAGCCACGGCGACTTCCGGCCACCGAGCGCATTGACGAACCGGGAAAGCGGCGCGAGTCCGGGCTTCCGCCAGCGTCAAAGATCAGTTCGATATCGGCCACCATCAGGTCGCCGGCAATCGATAACGTCGGCGGCTGGGTGCGGTCTTTACCGCGTAGTGACTGCCCATACTAGGATCGCGGCGTGACGACGGCGACAGCGGAAACAGGCCTCATTCCGGAGCCACCCGCGGTGGTGGAGCCGGCCGGCGTGCGTGCCGTTCCGGACATCGTCCGCCGCCGCCTCGCGACCCTCGACAACTGGCTCAACCCGCACTCCTGGCTGGTCACCGCGGTCGTCGTGGCGATCGGCGCGATCCTGCGGTTCCAGGGTCTCCGCGAGCCGAACAAATTGATCTTCGACGAGGTGTACTACCCGACCGACGCGTGGGACATGCTCCAGCACGGCGTCGAGTGGGATGAGGCGAGGAACACCGCCGCGTACGTGGTGCATCCGCCCCTCGGCAAGTGGCTGATCGCCCTCGGCGAGATGGTCTTCGGCAACAACACGCTCGGCTGGCGGGTGCCGGCCGCGATCGCCGGCACCCTGATGATTCTCATCCTGGTCCGGGTCGCCTACCGGCTGTTCCACTCCGTGGTGCTGGCCGGCGCCGCGGGCCTGCTCATGGCGCTCGACGGCTTCCAGTTGGTGCTGTCGCGCACCTCGCTGCTCGACATCTTCCTCGGCCTGTTCGTGTTCGCCAGTTTCGCCGCGATGCTGCTGGACCGCGACCACTACCGGCGCCGGCTGCTACGCGCCCTGGAGGAGGGCTACGACCCGGCCGCCGCCCAGGCCGGGCCCCGCATCGTGCCGTGGTGGCTGCTCATCTCCGGTGTGCTGTTCGGGCTCGCCTGCGGGGTGAAGTGGAGCGCGCTGTTCTTCCTGCCCTTCCTCGGCGCCCTGGTGCTGGTCTGGCGGTGGCAGGCCCGCCGCTCGGCCGGCATCTCGCGGCCGGTCAGCGCCGGGATCGTCGGCGACATCGGCTGGGGTGTGCTCAGCGTGGCGCTCACCGTCGTGTTCTACCTGGCCACCTGGATCGGCTGGTTCGTCACAGACTCCGGATACTTCCGGCACTTCCGGGCCGACAACGGGCTGAGTGAGCCGCCGGTGATCGGGGCGCTGCTCAACCTCTGGCACTACCACCTCCAGGCGTATACGTTCCACAGTGGCCTGATCAAGGCGCACCCCTACCAGTCGTGGCCGTGGCAGTGGCTGCTGCTGGGCCGGCCGGTGGCCTTCGACTGGAGCACCGGCGGCAGCTGCGGGGCGCCCAGCTGCGCGCGGGAGGTCCTGCTGCTCGGCACCCCGATCCTGTGGTGGTCCTTCCTGCCGGCGCTCGCCGCGCTGGTCTGGTTCGGCATCGCGCGGCGCGACTGGCGGGCCTGGGCGATCGGTACCGGCGTGGTGGCGGGGCTGCTGCCCTGGTTCTATTTCGCGGTGCGGGACGGGCGGACGATGTTCTCGTTCTACGCGCTGCCGGCGCTGCCGTTCCTGATCCTGGCGGTCGTCTACGTGCTCGGGGCGATCATGACACCGCCCGGCGGGATGGCCACCGGCGCGGAGGGATCCGACCGGCAGCTGATCGGCCTGGTCGTCGCCGGGACGTACATCGTGCTGGTGGCGCTCTGCTTCGCCTACTTCCACCCGATCTTCGTGGGGGAGCGGATCCCGTACGACAGCTGGTCGGTGCGGATGTGGCTCAACGGCCGCTGGATCTGAGGGCACCGGGGCCGGGAAAGGTGATCTCGATGGTGAGGCCGCCACCGGGCCGGGGGCGGGCGGTGACGGTGGCCTCGTGCGCGACGGCGATGGCGCGGACGATCGACAGCCCGAGGCCGTGGTGACCGTCGTCGGCGATCCGGTGAAGCCGCTGGAACGGCTCGAAGAGCCGGTCGACCTGATCGGGCGGCACGACCGCCCCGGTGTTCGCGACGAGCAGCACCGCCTGCCCGCCGGCGCGGCGGGTGCCGACCTCGACCCGGCCGCCCGGGAGGTTGTAGTGGATCGCGTTGTCACAGAGGTTGGTCACCAGCCGCTCGACCAGCGCGGGATCGCCGAGGATCCGGGCCGGCGCGAGCGTGGCCTCGACCCGGAGCCGGCGCCGGTCTAGCTCCGGGCCCCGGTCGCGCAACGCCTGCTCGGCGAGCCCGGCCAGGTCCACCGGCTCGCCGCGGTCCCGGGCGTGTTCGCTGCCGGCAAGCGTGAGCAGCGATTCCAGGAGCCGGCCGCGCTGGTCGCTGATCGTGAGCAGCCGCTCGAAGTTGGCGCGGAACGACTCCAGGGTCGCTCCCGGGTCGATCAGCGGCTCCTCCAGCACTGCGTGCTCGACGGCCAGCGGGGTGCGGAGCTCGTGCGCGGCGTTGGCGACGAAGCGCCGGTGCCCGTCGAGCGCCGCCTCCAGCCGGCCGAGCAGCCCGTCGACCGTGTCCGCGAGGTCCTTGAACTCGTCACGGGGGCCCGCCACCGACAGCCGTTCGTGCACGTTGCGCCCGGAGATCTGCTGGAGGGTCCCGGTCATCGTCCGGATCGGTCGCAGCATCCGTCCGGCGATGAACCAGCCCAGCGCCAGCGAGATCAACGCCATGATCGCGAGGGCGATCCCCGGCAGCACCAGCAGGGCGTTGCCGGGAGTGTCGGATCCGCCGCCGGCCTCGCCGCGGGACCCGTCGGCGAGCCCGGCGAGCGGCCCGCCGGCGACGCGGGGACCGAGAACCGGCGTCACACTCTTGGCCAGCGCGTACGTGATGGTCAGCAGGACGGCGCCGGAGACGACCGACATCAGGCAGTAGAGCAGGGTGAGTCGCAGCCGGAGCCGGTGCGGCGGCATCTCAGATCCGGTAGCCGGCACGGGACACGGTCTCGATCACCGGTGGGTCGCCGAGTTTCGACCGCAGCCGGTTCATGGTCGCTTTCACCGTGGTGGTGAACGGGTCGGCCGCCTCGTCCCAGACCCGGTCGAGCAGCTCCTCGGCCGAGACCACCCGGCTCTGGCCGGCGAGCAGATATTCCAGCACGGCGAACTCCTTCGGGCTGAGCGCCAGCCGCTCCCCGGCGCGGGTGGCGATCCGCTGGGCCGGGTCGAGCCGCAGGTCGCCGTGGACGAGGATCGGTGGCGACGCCGGCCGTGAACGCCGGCCGACCGCGCGGATCCGGGCCACCAACTCGGCGTACGCGAAGGGTTTCGGAAGATAGTCGTCGGCGCCCAGGCCGAGACCGTCCACCCGCTCGGCGACGGTGCCCGAGGCGGTCAGCATCAGCACCCGGGTGGACGCGGCCCCGGCGACCAGGGCGCGGCAGACCTGATCACCGTGCACGCCCGGGAGATCCCGGTCCAGGACGACGACGTCGTAGTCGACCACCGTCGTGCGCTCCAGCGCGGTGGTGCCGTCGTACGCGACGTCGACCGCCATGCCCTCCCGGCGCAGCACCCGGGCCACCGAGTCGGCGAGCTCGGTCTGATCCTCGACCACCAGCACCCTCATCCGCCGAGGCTATCCGCGCGGCCGTCACAGCCCGGTCACAACTTCTCGGACCGTGCTGTGACCGCCCGCTCTCTAGAACTGGTCCGGGGCGGACGCCCGACGAATACCGGACAGGGGAACGGAAGTGACGACATGACGCTGGTTGTGGAGACCGCCGGGCTGGGCAAGAGGTACGGCCGCAAGCGGGCCCTGACCGACTGCACCCTGCGTGTTCCGGCCGGAAGGGTCGTCGGGCTGGTCGGCCCGAACGGGGCGGGCAAGTCGACCCTGCTCGGCCTGGCCTGCGGCCTGATCAGGCCGACCGAGGGCAGCATCGAGGTGCTCGGCGACCGGCCGGCCGCGAGCGCGGCTCAGCTGGCCAGGGTCGGATTCGTCGCGCAGGATGCGCCGGTCTACTCGGGCCTGTCCGTCGCCGACCATCTGCGGCTCGGCGCCCGGCTGAACCCCGGCTGGGATCAGCGGCTGGCCGAAGGCCGGATCCGGCAGCTCGGCCTCGACCCCGCGCAGCGGGCGGGCCGGCTCTCCGGCGGCCAGCGCGCCCAGCTCGCCCTGACCCTCGCGGCCGCCAAGCGGGCCGAGCTGTTGATCCTCGACGAGCCGGTCGCCTCCCTGGACCCGCTGGCCAGGCGCGCGTTCCTGCGGGACCTGCTGGAGTTCGTCGCCGAACTCGACGTCAGCGTGGTGCTCTCCTCGCACCTGCTCGGCGACCTGGAGCGGGTCTGTGACCACCTCGTCGTGCTGGCCGGCTCCCGGGTCCAGCTCGCCGGCGACATCGACGACCTCCTGGCCGTGCACTACCGGCTGACCGGGGCCGGCGAGGACCTCGACGACCTGCCCGCCGGGGTCGAGATCATCCAGTCCGAGCAGACCGACGGCCGGACCAGCCTGATCGTCCACAGCGCCGGCCCGCTCCGGATCCCGGCGGTTGATCCGGAGCGGATCGGCCTGGAAGACCTGGTCCTCGCGTACCTGACCCGGGCCGCGACCGCATCCGTCACCGGCTTCGCCGCGAAGCCGGTGGAGGCGCGACGATGATCTGGCTGACCTGGCGTCAAATGCGCGTACAGACCCTGACCGTGCTGGGCGCGCTGACCGTTCTCGGCATCTATCTGGTCCTGCTCGGCTACCAGATCCGGCACGCGTACAACACCGACATCGTCGGCTGCCGGCCCGACGTCTGCGAAAGAGCCAAGGAGAAGTTCTTCGACGCGTACGACGGCCCGGTCGGGATGGCCGGCGCGCTCCTGATCGGTGCCCCCGCGCTCATCGGGATCTTCTGGGGAGCGCCCCTGATCACCCGGGAGCTGGAGGAGAAGACCCATCGGCTGGTCTGGAACCAGAGCGTGACCCGCACCCGGTGGCTGGCGACCAAGCTGGGGTTCGTCGCGCTGGTCGGGCTGGCCGTCACCGGCGTGCTGAGCCTCCTGCTGACCTGGAGCGCGAGCCGCTACGACCAGGTGCTGGGCGAGCGATTCGGGGCCCTGACCTTCGCCGCCCGCAACGTCGTGCCCCTCGGGTACGCCGTCTTCGCCTTCGTCCTCGGCACCGTTGCCGGGCTGCTCGTGCGCCGTACCCTCCCGGCCATGGCCCTGACCCTCGCCCTGGTCGCCGCGGCCCAGATCCTCGTGTCCACCGAGATCCGCGCGCACCTCATGCCGCCGGTCACCACCACGGTGGCGCTCGATGCCGCGGTGGTGGAGGCGGCGGACGGCTTCAGCGTCTCCGAGACCGACGGGCTGATCGAGGGCTACGAGATTCCCGGCACCTGGTCCATGGCGGCCCAGAGCCAGCTGTTCAACGCGGACGGTACGCCGTACACCTTCGAACAGGCCAAGCCCTGCATGTTGATCGGGCCGGCGGGCAAGGACTGCCTGGCCAAGCTGAATCTGCACTTCGGCTACCGACATCAGCCCGCGAGCCGCTACTGGCCGTTCCAGTGGATCGAGCTGTCGGCCTTCCTCGGGCTCGCCGTCCTGCTGGCCGGTTTCGGCTTCTGGAGGATTCGCCGCCAGCCCAGTTGACGCGGCGGTGCGGGCCCGGCCGACCGGTCAGGTGGCGGTGTGGAGCCGGGCGTAATGCTCGCGGAGCAGGTCGGTGCCCCAGTCGTCGCGCAGGTGCCGCCACACCGAGTGGGCGTGGTTGGCGCCGTCCTGGGTGTTGTCGTATTCGATGAGGAACAGGGGTGCGCGCACGCAGTAGTAGTGGCCCTCGCCGGGTGTGGTCGGGCCCGCCCACGCGAAGCGGATCAGGTGCAGGCCCGCCGCCTCGGCGTCGCGCCAGCAGGCTCGGGCGTACGGTGCGGGCGCGCGCTGCAGGTAGCGCCGGACCAACTGGTCGAGGACTTCCCGCTGCGCCGGGCGCAGCAGGTCACGGCCGATGCCCTCGGGCAGCAGCGCGGGTTCGGCCACCGGGTCGGTCCGGGTGAGGATGTCGTCGGGAGCGGCGCCGTCGCTGATGCCGAGCGCGCGCTGGTCGGGGTCGAGCCCGGTCGCCAACCGGCGGGCCAGGTCTTCCTCGGGGCCGAGGATCCGGCGCCCGGCGTGCGGCCCGCTGGGCACGACGGCCGGTTCGGAACCGACGAAGTGCGGCGTGACCGTGGTGCCGCCGGGCGTGACGACGACGTGCACGGCCAGGTGGTGGCCGTTGATCCGCCAGCCCCACGGCTCGTCGCCGTCCGGGTCGCCGAGCACCCGCAGCCAGTAGCGGTCACCCTCGGGCGGCGAGCCGGTCGCCAGTTCGCGTCTGACCCGCTCGATCTCGACGGCGCCCACGGCGAGGTCGCCGCCGTCGGGGGAGTGCGCCGATCGGAGCAGCTCGATCGCGAGGGTGTGCTGGGCGCCGGTGAGGTGCTCCATCGACAGGCCGGGCCGGTGCCCGGGCAGATAGCTCCACTGCCGCAGGCCGGCATCGGCGAGGTCGCCGAGGGCCAGGCGGCGCTGCTGGTCGTCCAGGCTCGCGACGAGGGCGCGCGCGCATCGGCGGGCGTCATCGGCGGCGGTCGTCATGAAAGCCTCCAAGCCTCTGGTTGCGCGACATCCTGATGCTAACGACGTCGCCCGCGTGGCAGGCCCGGCACCGTGGCAACCTGGCCTGGTATCGGGGTCAGGCGCTCGCGCCGGTGTAGGAGCGGAGGGAGCGCCGTCAGGCGAGCGTGGCGAGGATGACGGCGCCGACGCCGCGGTAGGTCCGAGCAGCAGCATGGCGGGGTTGAGGCGGCCGAGAATGCGGCGGCGGGGTAGGTGGTGAGGGCGTACATCAGCAGCACGGCGCATGCCGTCATCCAGGCGAAAGACGCGAGGGCGGCCACCGAGGTGCCCCGGCCGGCGAGAACGGTCCCGGTGGTGGTGAGTGCCAGGCCGAGCACCGGGTCGAGCAGGGTGTTGGCGTTCAGGTGGCGCAGGCTGACCAGGAGTTGTGCGTCGAACGGCTTGATGAGCAGGAAGTCGAGCGTGCCGAGGCGTACGTAGTCGGTCATGCGTTCCAAGTTGGGCTGCAGCAGCATCTGGCGAAGGCCGTTGAGGGTGAAGAACAGGCCGATCACGACCAGGACCTCGGCGTTGGTCCAGCCGGCCACGGCGCCGGTGTACCGGAAGTAGACCGATGCTCCGGCGACCGCCGCGACCGCGGCCGTCTCGGCGCGCGGCACCAGGAGCGTGACCACCGCGCCGTCCACGGCGGACACTTCACCGAAGCTCGCCCAGGTGTGCGCCGGTGCGGCCTCGCGCAGGGTGACCCGGACCAGCCGATGGGGCGAGTGTGCCTCGACCAGCGCGGCGAGGTCGCCGTCGAAGCGCAGGGCGCCGTGGTCGATGACCAGGACCCGGCGGGCCAGTGCGGTCACGTCGGCCATGTAATGGCTGGTCAGCAGGATGGTCGCGCCTTGCTGGGCGTTGTAGTCACGCAGGAAGGCGCGCACCGCCGCCTGACCGTCAGGGCGATCAGCTCGTCGAGCGCCGAGCGGTAGGGCGCCTCGGCGAGGCCGTAGATCGCCCGGTTGACCTCGAAGGCGTCGGCGGCCGGCAGGTCCCAGAACAGGGCGTTGCGTTGGCCCATGACCAGCGAGATCCGGCGAAGGAAGGCGGATTCGCGACGGTGTGGGGCGTGCCCGAGCACCTGGACAGTGCCCGCGGTGGGATGCAGCAGTCCGGTCAGGCACTTCAGGGTCGTCGTTTTGCCGCCACCATTGGAACCGAGGAAGCCGACCACTTCCCCTTCCGGAATCGTGAAGCTGACCTGATCGACCGCGCGAACGGTGTGGTATTCGCGCCGGACGAGGGAGCGCAGCGCGGCGCGCAGGCCCGGCCCGCGCCGATGCACCGGAAAGTGCTTGGCCAGGTCCCGTACCTCGATCACGGCTCGACCGTCTCGACAGACCCGCGACGATCGATGCCGAGTTTCCCCGCGCCGGCGCCGGGGTGGCCGTTCCGGGGAGCGGGCGTGGCCAGGGTGGACAGCAGATCGTCCGGCAGTGGCCGTCATCCGTTTCTCCTTCGCTTAGGCAGGGCTTGCTCGGACGTCTGAGCGGAGCGTCAGCCTTTTTCGGCGCCCTCGTTGGCGTCGCGGACGAAGTAGCGTTGGAAGATCACGAAGATGATCGCCACCGGGATTGTCGCCAGCAGCGCCGCGCCCAGTTTCAGCGGGTACTGGGTGCCGGCCCCGAGCGAGCCGCTGACCAGGTCGGCGAGTCCGCGGGGCAGGGTGAACAGGGACGGGTCCTGCACGGCGACCACGGTGTGCGGAAATTCGTTCCAGGAGCCCTGGAAGGCCAGGATGGTCAGCGTGATCAGGGCCGGCCTGGCGCTGGGCAGCACCACTGACCAGAAGGTCCGGAAGATGCTCGCGCCGTCGAGGCGGGCCGCTTCCTCGATGCTGACCGGGATCGAGTCGAAGAACTGTTTCATGATGAAGACGCCGGCCGCGTCCACCATGATCGGCACGATCAGCGCGGCGTAGCTGTTGTAGATGCCGAGCTGGTTGAGGACCAGGAACTTGGGGATGAGCAGGACCACCGGGGGCACCGCCATGAGCCCGATGGTCGCGGCGAAGAGCGCGGCCCGGCCGGGGAAGCGTAGCCGCGACAGCGCGTAGCCGGCCATCGAGTCGAGCAGCACCCGGGTGAGCGTGACGATCACGGTGACCAGGACGGAGTTGCCGAGCCAGGTCGGGAAGTCGGTGCCTTCGAAGATCCGGGTCATCGAGTCGGTGGTGAACGGGTGCGCGATCGGCGACAACGGGTTCGCCGCGGCGTCCGCCTCGGTCTTGAACGAGTTCGCGATCTGGATGACGAACGGGTAGAGGAAAACCAGTGAGAAGAAGACCAGGATGGCGTAGCCGGCGAACCGGGCGGCGAGCGTACGCATGTCAGGGCCTTTCCCGCAGCGCCCGCCGCTGCAGCAGGGTGAGCACGACGATGATCAGGAAGAGGACGAACGAGATCGCCGCGCCGGAGCCGTAGTCGAGGTCGCGGAACGCGGTGCGGTAGGAGAGGTAGGCGGGCGTCAATGTGGTCTTGGCCGGATTGCCCTGGCTCATCACGTAGATCTGGTCGAAGACCTGCCAGGTGCCGATCAGGCCCAGCGTGAGGACCAGGAACAAGGTGGGCCGCAGCTGCGGCAGCGTGATGAAGCGAAAGCGCTGCCAGCGGGTCGCGCCGTCGATGAGGCCGGCCTCGTCGAGCTGGGACGGGATGTTCTGCAGGGCGGCCAGGAACATCAGCATGAAGGTGCCCGAGGTGGTCCAGACGACGAGCGAGATGATCGCGCACATCGCCACGCTGGGTCCGGATGTCCAGTCCCACCAGGTCAGTCCGAGCAGGCTGTGCCCGGTCAGCGCTGCGGGCGGTGCGTTGGTGTCGAGCAGTCCGACGGTGTCCAGCGCGAGGTGCAGGACGCCGCGCGGGTCGGCGAACCACTGTGGTCCGTTGATCCCGAAGAGGCCCAGGATGGCGTTGATCGCGCCGCTGTTGGCGAACATGAACAGGAAGACCACGCTGATCGCGACGGAACTGGTCACCGACGGGAAGTAGAAGGCGGTCCGGAAGAAGCTTTTACCGCGCAGCATCCGGTTGTTGACCACGAGCGCGAGGGTGAGCGCCAGCGCGGTCTGCAGCGGGACGACCGCGAACACGTAGTAGGCGTTGTTGCGGATGCTGATCATGAAGTTTTCGCGGTCCAGCCCGTCCTGCGTGAACAGGCGGGTGTAGTTGTCCAGCCCGGCGAAGGGGACTCCCGACTGGAACGGGCTGCCCTGCCCGTTCCAGTCGGTGAGGCTGACCCAGAGCGCCATGAGGATCGGCACCAGCATGAACAATCCGAGGACGAGGACCACCGGCGAGACGAAGAGCCAGCCGGCCACCCGTTCGTTGTCGCGGATGCCACCGCGCCTGATGTCAGCCACTTTCGTCAGCCGCCGAGCGCCGTCTTGGCGTTCTTGTCGAAGCGCTGGAGCACGCCCTTCGGGGTGGCCGTGGCCAGGCCCTGCAGCCCGGTGTCCAGGTCGGCCAGGACGCTGTCCATCTTCGGGGCGTTGACCGGCCCGTGCCCGTACGCGACGCCCGCGACGAACGGCGCGTCCTCGGGGAACTTGGCCGTGTACTGCGCCGAGGCGGACTGCCGGGACGGCATGACGCCGAAGGCGGTCGCGAACTCCAGTTGCTGGTCGGCCGAGGTCATCGCCTCGACGAACTTGATCGCCTGGTCCTTGAACTTGCTCTTGGCCGCGATCCCCCAGCACTGGGTGAACGACAGCGTCCCCTTCGTTCCGGTGGGGCCGGCCGGCAGTTCGTGCACGGTGTACTTGACGGCCGGGAAGTCGGCCTTCATCGCACCCTTGATCCAGTTGCCCTCGATCACCATCGCTGCCTTACCCTTGCCGAACGCCTCGCCGCCCCAGCCGGTGTCGAGCTGCTTCGGATACTGCGCCAGCCCGCCCTTGAGCAGCCCCTGCACGTAGGTCAGCGCGGCCTCGTTCTGCGGGGTGTCGGCCGTGGGCTGCTTGCCGTCGGCGCTGGTCCACCAGCCGCCGTTCTGCACCAGGAAGGCGCCGATCCGGTCGCGGGTGTCGCCGATCGCGAGCGGGACGATGCCCTTGGCCTTGATCTTCTGCGCGGCGGCGGTGAGCTGGTCCCAGGTCGTCGGGATGTCTGCGTCGGTCAGCCCGGCCTTCTTCCACAGGTCGGTGTTGATCTCCAGGGCCAGGGTCGAGGTGTCTTTCGGAGCGCAGTAGACCTTGCCGTCGTAGGTGAACGCCTGGCGCAGGTTCGGGTAGAAGTCGTCGATGTTCGAGATCTTGTCGGCGTACGGTTCGAGGGCCCCGACGCTGGCGTAGTCGGCGAAGCGGGCGGCGTCGACGTAGAAGACGTCCGGTGGGGTGCTGCCGGCCAGCGCCTGGCCGAGTTGCTGGGCGATGTCCTGCGCCGGGGTGACCGTGGCCTTGTTGCCGGAGGCACTCGCCCACTTGGCGGTGGCGTCGGTGACAGCCTTGCTCTCGGCGTCGCCGGACGCGGCGATCAGGATCTGCAGATCGGCGGGCCCGGCGCTCTGCTGGGCGGTGGCGCCCTGGTCGTCGTCGAAACCACTGCCACAGGCTGTGGTTGTCAGCAGGAGTGCGGCCGCGACCGCGGTGACAAGTCTGCTGCGTTTCATATAGGGCTCCTCAGGGTGCTGTTTGGCGAATGACAAGGGAGGGCTGAAGCAGGAGCTGTCGGGGTTCCGCCGATCGGTCCAGGACGTCGGCGAGTAGTTCGACACAGCGGGCCGCCACCTCGGTCAGCGGCTGGTTGACGCTGGTGAGGCCGACGGCCTGGGCGACCGCGGTGTCGTCGAAGCCGATCACCGCGCAGGTGCGGCCGGACTCGCGGACGGCGCGCAGGGCGCCGAGGGCGAGCGAGTCGGAGGCGCAGACCAGCGCGTCCACCGACGGCAGGAGAGGGGCGGCGGCAGCGGCGCCGGCATCGATGCCGTCCTCGACGGCGAGGTCAGGGCCGGTGCTCGGGAGGCCGGCATCGGCGAGCGCGGACGCCCAGCCTGCGCGGCGTTCGTCGCCGACCGCGGCATCGGCGGGCCAGCCGAGGAAGCCGATCCGGCGGTGGCCGGTGTCGAGCAGGTGCCGGGTCGCCGCGACGGTGCCGGCGGCGTTGTCGACGTCCACCCAGGAATGGGTGTCCGGGGCGCCCCAGGGTCGGCCGAAGGTCACGAACGGCACCTCGTGCTCGGCCAGCCAGGACGTGCGGACGTCGCCGCGATGCGTGCCGGTCAGCACGAAGGCGTCCAGCTCGTAGGAGCTCAGCAGATTTTCATAGGTGGCGATCTCGTCGGCGTCGTCGGTGGCGGTGTAGAGCATCACCCGATAGCCGGCCGGGGCGGCGGCGTCGGTGAGCCCGTGCAGGAAGCGGTCCAGCACAGCGCCGTTGATCCCGTCCCGCTGCGGCTCGATGCGCACCGCGATGAGCCGGGACCGCCCGGTGCGCATCTGCCGGGCGGCCTGGCTGACGCGGTAGCCGAGCGCCGCGATCGCCTCGAGCACCCGCTCGCGGGTCTCCTCGCGCACCACCTCGGGGGTGTTGAGCACGTTGGAGACCGTCTGCCGGGAGACCCCGGCACGGGCGGCAACGGTGGCAATCGTAACCTTTGACAACTTTTAATCTCCTAAATCCTCTTGAACGATCTAATCCCGATCCGGCATCATTGGATCGTTCAAGTTGCGGGGATGTTTCGAACTGTGCGCCACGTCACCGCTCTCTGTCAAGACCCGCCGAGGGGATCTTCATGAACCGTCTTCAGCCCTTGCTGCACGACCTGGTCGCCACCGTCGCCGCGCCGACCACGGCGCTGGCCGGGCCCGACGGGCAGATCCGCGCGGCCGGGGTGCAGGGCGCCTTCCACGCCGACACGCGGGTGCTCCGCGAGGCGATGCTGCGCCTGGACGGCCGGGAGACCGAGCCGATCGGTCACGCGACCGCCGGCGCCGGCACCACCCACTTCGTCTCGCTGGCCCGCTGGCTCGGCGACCCCGGCGCGGACCCCACCGTGCGCGTCGAGCGGGTCCGCACGGTCACCCCGGGCCGGGTCGACGAGCAGATCACCCTCGCCTCGACCGCGTCGACCCCGGTCGACACCATGGTCACCGTCGATCTCGCCGTCGACCTGGCGCAGATCGAGGTGGTCAAAGACGGCCTGGAGGGCACGCCCCTGGCCGCCCGCCGCGCCGCGGACGGCGGCCTGACCTGGGAGCGCGACGGCATCAGGGTCACGGTCACCGCGGCGCGGGCCGACATCACCGACGAAGGGCGGCTGAGCTGGGCGGTCAGGCTCGATCCGGGTGCCACCACGACCGTGGCTTTCTCCGTACGGGCGAACGACCCGGCCGCCGTGGTGCACGCACCGGTCCGGGCCCGCGACTTCAGCGCCGCCGAGGTCTCCTCGGGTGACCAGCGCCTGGGCCGGCTGGTCGCGCGTTCCCTCGACGACCTGCACGCGCTGCGACTGACTGACGGCCAGGACGTCTACCTCGGCGCCGGCGTGCCCTGGTTCCTCACCCTGTTCGGCCGCGACAGCATCTGGGCAGCCCGGATGATGCTGCCGACCGGCACCGACCTGGCCGCCGGGACACTGCGGGTCCTCGCCCGCCACCAGGGCACCAAGACGGACCCGAACTCCGGCGAGGCCCCCGGCAAAATTCTGCACGAGCTGCGCAAGCAGGAGTTCATCCTCGACAGCGGGTTGCACCTGCCGGCCGCGTACTACGGCACCATCGACGCCACCCCGCTCTGGATCAGCCTGCTGCACGACGCCTGGCGCTGGGGCCTACCGGAGGCGCAGGTCGGCGAGCTGCTGGCGCACCTGGAGGCCGCGCTCGGCTGGCTCGCCACCGGTGCCGACCCGGACCGCGACGGCTTCCTGGAATACCTCGACACCAGCGGACACGGCCTGGCCAACCAGGGCTGGAAAGACTCCGGCGACGCCGTTCGCCACCGCGACGGCCGGCTCGCCGAAGCGCCCATCGCGCTGGCCGAGGTCCAGGGGTACGCGTACCGTGCGGCCCTGGACGGCGCCGCCCTGCTGGACGCGTTCGGCCGGCCCGGCGGCGAGCGGTGGCGCGACTATGCCGCCGCCCTGGCCGAGAAGTTCCGGGCCAGGTTCTGGGTCGACGGCGGCTACCCGGCGCTGGCCCTCGATCGCGACAAACGCCCCGTCGACTCACTCACCAGCAACATCGGCCACCTGCTCGGCACCGGCATGCTCAACCCGGCCGAGGAACGCGCGGTCGCCACCGCCCTCAGCAGCGAGGCTATGTCCGGCGGCTACGGGCTCCGCACCATGTCCACCGACGACGCCGGCTTCTCGCCGCTGTCGTACCACTGTGGTTCGGTGTGGACCCACGACACCGCGATCGTCGCCGCCGGCCTCGTCCGGTCCGGCTTCCCCGCCGAGGCGACCACCCTGATCGACGGGCTGCTGACCGCCGCGGAAACGTTCGACTACCGGCTCCCCGAGCTGCACGCCGGGGACGCACGCTCGGCGCTGAGCCGGCCGATGCCGTATCCCGCGGCCTGCCGCCCGCAGGCCTGGTCGGCCGCCGCCGCGGTGCTGATGCTGCAGGCCACGATCGGCCTGGAGCCCGACGTGCCGAACGGCCGCGTCCGGCTGAGGCCGCTGCCGGGCCTGCCCTTCGGCACGGTGACGGCACGAGGCCTGCGGATCGCCGGCAGCCCGGTCGACGTCACCCTCGGCGCCGACGTCAGCATCACGGGGCTGCCCGCCGGCCTGTCGGTCGAGCGCTGACAACGACGCCGGCATCCGCCCCGCCGGACGCGGGCCGGCGCCGGCCGATGGACGCGGGCCGATGGACGCGGGCCGACCCCGGCCGACCGACGCGGGCCGACCCCGGCCGACCGACGCGGGCCGACCCCGGCCGACGGACGCGGGCCGACGGACGCGCCCCGACCGACGCGGGCCGGCGCGGGCCGATGGACGCGGGCCGACCCCGGCCGACGGACGCGGGCCGACCCTGGCCGACTGGCACCGGCCCGGCCGCCGACGACGCCGAGTTGCGACAGGCGCGCGGCGAACGTGCCGCGACAGGCGCGCTCGCCGTGCGACGAGCGGTCGGGTGCGGCACCCGCCGGCGATGTGGTCGTCCATCACCGGTTTCCTGAGCGGTCCCGCGAGACGGCCAGGACCGCCCCGATGAGCAGAACCGCCGCGCCCACCGCCTGCACGGCACCGAACGACTCGCCCAGGAAGATCGCGGAGCAGGCGATGCCGAAGACCGGCACGACGAACATCATGATCGACGCGGAGGCGGGCCCGACGGCGCGGATTCCCCGGTAGTAGAACAGGTTCGCCACCGCGGTCGGCCCGATCACCAGGAAGGCGAGATTCAGCCACGCCGAGGCGGGCACGCCGGACCAGGCGACGCCGGCCGCCGACGGCGCGGCGTAGAGGCCCAGCAGGATCGCCCCCGTCAGCATCGCGTACGTCGTCGCCGTCAGCGGCTCGATGCCGGCGAGCACCCGCGGTCCGGTGAGGGTGAACGCCGCCCAGCAGGCCGCGCTCAGCAGGAACAGCGCGTCCCCGGCGAGCCGGTTGCCGCCGCCGCCCGCGGTCACCGGCGCTCCGGCCGTACCGATGAAGAAGACCACGGCGCCGGCGGCGCCGGCACCCAGGCCCGCGATCCGCGCGGCCGAGGCCCTTTCCTTCCCCGTGACCAGCAGAAACGACGTGGTGAGCACCGGGCTCAGGACCGGGACGATGACGCTTCCGTCGATGGCCGGCGCCAGCGACAACCCCCAGAAAAAGATCATGTTGTACGCGAAGACGCCGAGCACCCCCACCCCGGCGACCCGCGCCCAGTCCCGCGCCGACGCCCGGCGGGCTCGGTCGCCGGCGCGATCGCGGTGGGAGAGGCGCAGCACGGCCAGGAGCACCAGCGCGCCGCCGCCGAAGCGCAGCGTCGCCGCCACCGGGTGGGGCAGGTGCTCGACCACCTGCTTGGAGCTGCTGAAGCCGCTGCCCCACAGCACCATCGTGGTCGTCAGCAGCAGATACGGGCTGGTTTTGTCGGTGGCTTTGGATACCGTGTCTGGCATGTGCTCCCCTCCGGTCGGTCCGGTCATCGTCGGTCCGGGCCGGGCGCCAGGTCTTGTACGGTCGTGCGCCGCGTGCCCGCCGGTGGCCTGATGACCGGCGACCGGGAGTGGGCCAGCTACTGGCGGTCGGCCGATGCCCCGCTGGAGGCGATGCACGCGCATTTCCGGCAGCATCGCTATCAACGGCACAGCCACGAGACCTACTCGTTCGGGGTCACCGAGCGCGGCGCGCAGACCTTCGCCTGCCGGGGCGCGGGGCACACCAGCGCGGCCGGGATGGTGATGGCGTTCAACCCGGACGAGGTGCACGACGGGCACGCCGCCCACGAGCTGGGGTTCACCTACCGGATCGTCCACATCGGCCCGGAGCTGGTCGCCGACGTCCTGGCCGACATCGCGGAGCGCCCGGTCGGCCTGCCGCTGTTCGTCGCGCCCGTGCTGCGCTCGCCGCTGCTGGCGACCCGCCTGCGCGGGCTGCATGCCGCGCTCGCCCGCGGCGCGGCCCCGCTCGAACGCGACGAGATGATCACCTCCACGATCGCCGCGGTGATCCGCCTCGCGGGGGCCGGCGGCGTCATCCGGACGCCGCCGACCGTCCCGGCGCCGGCCGCCACCCGGTTCGCCGCACGGGCACGCGGTCTGCTCCACGACCGCTACGCCGAGCCGCTCGGCGCCGACGCGCTCGCGGCCTGGGCCGGGTGCAGCCGTTACACCCTCTACCGGTCATTCCGGGCCGCCTACGGGATGGCGCCCAGCGACTATCAGCGCCAGCTGCGGCTGCGTGCCGCCCGCCGGCTGCTCGTCGCCGGCCGGCCCGCCGCGCGGGTCGCCACCGAGGTGGGCTTCACCGACCAGGCGCACCTGACCCGCTGGTTCACCCGCCACTACGGCATCACCCCGACCACCTATCGACGGGCGGGATGATGAGGTGGTGACCTCGACCCTCTCGACGCCGCCCACGATCCCCGCCGGCACGCTCGCCGCCGGCCCGCAACCCCGGCTCGCCGCCGCCGGCCTGCTCCTGCGGCCCTGGGAGGCCGCCGACGCCACGGTCTTCCTCGCCGCCTACCGCGATCCCGAGATCCGGCACTGGCACACCCGCCAGCCCGCCTCCGCCGATCAGGTCCGCGAGTGGTTCGCCCGGTACGGCCAGGACTGGGAGCGGGAGATGGGCGCGCACTGGGCGGTCACCCGCGGCGGCGGTGAGGTGCTGGGGCGCATCGCCATGCGCGGGATAGACCTCGACGACGGTGTCGCGGAGTGTGCCTACTGGGTGCTCCCGGCCGCCCGCGGCGCGGGAGTGGCCTCCCAGGCGCTGACAGCCGTGAGCCGCTGGGCCCTCGGCGAGGCCGGCTTCCACCGCCTGGAGCTGGATCACTCGACCCGCAACCAGGCCTCCTGCCGTGTCGCCGCCAAGGCCGGTTTCCTGCTGGAGGGCACCAAGCGGAGCGACGCCGTCCACTCCGACGGCCGCCACGACATGCACCTGCACGCCCGCGTCCGGGGCGACGGTCAGCCCTCCTGACCCGCTCCGATCGCCGTGCCGCGCTCGGGGCAGTCGGCCGTTGGTCAGCTCTTGCCCGGAAGCGGGCTCGCCGGCGCTGGTCTTCAAGGTCCCGACGTGGGATTCGGTGGCGTCCGGGGGCGGCGTTCGACGATCATCGGCCCGCCCGGGTGATGAAGCCGGAGATGAGCGGCCAGTAGCGGTCGGGGCGGTCCAGCCAGGGGAAATGTCCCGCCCCCTCGATCACCGTGAGCTGACCGATCCCGGGCGGCAGCGCGTCGACGATCTCTCGCGACGCCGCCACGGGCGTGACCGGGTCACGATCGCCCGCGCACGCCAGCGTCGGGCAGTCGATGCGGGCCAGCTGATCAACCACGTCGAGCCGGCACAGCAGCCTCGCTCCGTGCTCGCCCAGAGCGGGGTTGCGGATCGTGCGCGCCCGCTGCTGCGCGGTCGGGACCGCGGGGCCGAACGCGGCGAAGACCGCCGCCGACTGCTCCGCGGTGACCGGTTCACCGCCGTAGTCACGCCGGGCCCACTCGGCCACCTCGTCGCCCGCCACCCCGCGGAAACCCTCGACCAGCCGTCCCAGATCGAACCGGGCCATGGTGGACTGCAGAATCAGGGCGCCGGCGTGCCCGGGATGGCGTGCACCGTAGAGCATGACGATGAAGCCACCCATGGAATGACCGAGGACGACCGGGCTGACTATTTCGAGAGCGTCGCAGAAGGCGCGCACATCGTCGGCGCAGACCTCGAAACTCCAGTCCGCCGGATCGTGCCGTGCCGAGCGGCCATGATTGCGTACGTCGAGATAGACGACCTGGGACTCGCCTGTCAGGCGGGCGAAGTGGGGCTTGAAGTAGGAATGGTCGAAGCCGCCGGGCCCGCCGTGCACGAGAACGACCGTCGGTCGCTCGCGCGTCCGCGAGCCGTCGGGAACACGCCCCGGCCCGTCGACATCGAACCACAACCGGGTCCCGTTGACCTCGATCCGCATCCGACCGCCCCCTAACGCTTGAAGTAGGTGTTGGCGCGGGGGCGGAACATGAACGGCACGGCGACCCAGACGCAGAGCACGTGCAGGATCCGGCTCGTCGCGACGAGCGCGCCGGTCAGGTCGGTCCGCCCGATCGCGTCGACGGGGGAGTTGCCGTCGAGCAGCCAGCTGACCGGCTCGATCACCAGCGACAGCGTGCCGACGATGCCCAGGCCGACGGCGAGGGTCAGCCGGGCCCAGTTGCGCCCGGCCCGCATCCGCAGGGCGACGGCGGCGACGACCGCGTAGCTGCCCAGCCGCGTCGCCAGCCCGGCGACGTCGATGTCGTGCAGGACGATCTCGGCGGCGCCGGCGGCGAGCGCGCCCATCCAGAGCAGGAAGGCGGCGCGGATCTCGGTCGGGATCGTCGAGCGGTGGGTGTCGGTTTGGGTGAGCGTGGCGGTCATGCCGGTAAGTCTCGGCCGGTCGGCCTGCGGGATCACTCCCACTGGCCACCCGATCCATGGTGGTGCAGACCCCACCCTGACTCCCGCTTCTGATCGCGGCTGGCTTGTCGGACAGGGGCGGCGAGGCGGCCGCCCCTGTCCGGCCCGTGGGCTCGGCTATTTCGGGGGTTCTGTGCCGGCCTGCTCGCTGACCAGGTATTCCGCGTACCAGTCGGGCCAGTTCTCGTCCGCCTCGCCGGTCCGCTTCTCGTGCTCGCCGTGCGCGGCGGCCGCGCGCCGCAGCGCGCTCGCCAGGTCGCTCGCCGACGTGAACGTTGTCACCCCGGAGTCGATGCGGCCGGGCAGCCGGGTGGTGACCTCCTGGAGCAGCCAGCCGTTGCCGTCCGGGTCGCTGAACGCGGCCAGCGAGTTGTAGGCGGCCCGGTCGGGCGCGGGCCCGTCGGCTTGTCCCTCCGGCGTCCGGTGGAAGATCGCGCCGACGTCAACGCCGTTCTTGACCAGGTCGTTGTGCGCGGCCTCGATGTCGGAGACGATCAGGAACATGCCCTGCGCCGAACCGGGCGGCGCCGCGGCGGTCCCCGGGCTGAAGTGGATCGAGCACGCGGAGCCCGGCGGCGTGAACTGGATCGCGCGGGCGCCGCCGAGGACGAAGTCGGCATCGAGCCGCCACCCGAGCCCGGCGTAGAACGCCTTCGCCCGGTCGAGGTCCCTGACCGGGATGGTGACCACCTCAAGCTTCAGGTCTGTGCTGTCGTGGTTGTCCGTTGTCGTCATTACCGCCTCCTCGAATCGGCTCGGAGACCACGTTGCCACCGCCCGCGCCGCACAACCAGAGCCCTCGCATGACAAACGCACGGTCAGCGGGACTCCGGTGGGTGACGGTTTGCCTATGATGGTGTGCAGCGGACCGTGCCGTCGCAAGATCCTGCTCAGGGGCCGAGTCCGGCCCGGGGCAGAGCGGGCCGGCAGAGCGCATTCGGGTAAGCCGTGCGGGGACGGGCCGCTCGCCCGATTGCTGGGCCAATCGGGTGCGGTGGCGGTGCGGAACTGACCTGGCCGTCTCGCCGACCCCGGATCGACGTAGATGCGTGCGGGTCTGAAGCCAATGCCGCGTAGCCCAAATTGGCATCGTTGGTGAGTGTCCGGTGTGTTCTGTCAACGGCCCGTCCCGTGGCGGAAGCCACGGATCAACCATTCGTCGGGCCCGAATCCCGCGACGAGACCCCGCGTGCGGGTATCACGTCCAACTGGTGAGCCTCGTCCCGCATGCTGAGCCTGATGACCACGCTCTGAGCGTCGGGTCCCATGGAAGGTCGCAAAGCCGCTCTTTGTCGTCGGTGGTCGCGACCTTGAGGGGTTCGGGTGTGGAGCATGCCGTAGGGCTCCAAGGTCTGTGAACAGCTGCCCGGGTGGGGTGCAGTCGGCAGGCGGCGCGCGCTGGGCGCCGCGGTCTGCCCGGAAAGTTCCGTTACATCACGAATTCGGCATATCGGCGGGACTGGCAGCGTTCGGTACTCGTGAACAAGCTCCTTCTCGGGTACCTCGGCCCGGGACCGCCCGTCGGTGCCGGGCGGGCGGGCGTGAAGCAGGTTATGGGCTTGCCGCCCGCCGGCCTGCCAAAGATCCTCGGCGTCTCGTCGACCCTGAATCGACGTTGATGCGTGTGAGCGAGCATGCGCCGCCGCCGCAAGATCCGGCCGTGACACGAGCAGGGCTGTGGGCGCGATCGCCTGATCGGGGTATTGCGATCGACTGGTGACCCAGTCATGCAGAAGTCCCCGCTGCGCGCTACAAGATCGCCGGCGGGACGTGCGGGATACGCGGTTTTGCGTATGGAGCGGGCGCGTCTTCGTTTCTACAGTTCCGGTCATGGTGATCCGGGCGGTGGTCTTCGATGTCGGGGGTGTGCTGGCGCTGGTCGGGCCGATGGACTTCGGCCGGCGGTGGGAGGCCGAGCTGGGCCTCGCCGACGGGGCGATCGGAGTCGCGATGGCCGACGTGTGGGCGGCCGGTGAGCTCGGGCGGGTGACCGAGGACGAGGTGCACCGGGCGATGCGCGACCGGCTCGGGCTGACCGGGGAGCAGGTCGGCGCGGTGATGGCCGAGATGTGGCGGCAGTATCTGGGCGTGGCCAACACCGAGCTGATCGAGTACGCCCGGCGGCTGCGCCCGGCGTACCGCACCGGGATCTTGAGCAACAGCTTTGTCGGCGCCCGCGAGCGAGAGCATCGGGAGTACGGTTTCGGCGACCTGGTGGGGGAGCTGATCTACTCGCACGAGGTGGGGCTGAGCAAACCGGACCGGGCGCTGTGGGAGCTGACCTGCCGGCGGATGGGCGTGGCGCCCGGCGAGATGGTCTTCCTGGACAACGCGCCGCGACTGGTGGCGAGCGCGCGAGACTTCGGCATCGCCGCTGTGCTGTTCGAGAACAATGCTCAGGCCATTGCCGACATCGACGCTTTGCTGGGGGCCCGTCAGGCCCGCTGAGCGCCTTCGCCGCGATTGGCGAGCGCCCGAAGTGAGCGCACGTAGCGGTTTGTGACGTGCTCCTGGACCATGCGGGTGAATGGTCCTCCGGCGCGCGCGAGGGCCGTGGCCGGTCGGGAGAACGCCCGAATGCGCATGTGGACCTCGTGGTCGTGGGCCAATTGCACGGTGAACGCTTCCTCGCCGTGCTCCGGATGGCCGGGCAGGGTGCCGTAGGCGAATCCCTGGCGGTCTTTCGTGTCGATGGAATAGACGACGCGACACGGAATCCTGATGCTCATCGGCCCCCAGCCCGCGCGCAGCACGACGAGCACGCCGGCGGCGGCGCGGGCCGCGGTGGCGTCCACTCCGAGGCCGGCTCCGCGATGCATCTGCCAGCCGAGCAGGGCCTCGGCCGCGTCGTGGAAGCATCCCGGCCCGTGCCCGATGACGACATCGCGGGACACGTGGCCGTATCCGGCCGGCAGGAGCGCGTCGCGGGTCGCGCCGACTTGCTCGTACGTGAATGGGGCTGAATTTCCGGATCCCACGGATGGACCCTACCGCCCGGCCCGAGCGGCCATGGCGTGGGTAAATCGGTAGGCGGCGCCGATCTTCGATTGCCATACTGGCGCCATGAAGCTTGCCGAGGCACTTGCGCTGCGCGCGGATGCGTCGCGTCGCGCCGAACAACTCCGTTCCCGGATCACGGGCAGCGCGCGTTACCAGGAGGGCGAGGAGCCGGCCGAGGACGCCGAGGCTCTGCTGACCGAGGCTGGTGCGGTGCTCGATGAGCTCGAGTCGCTGATCCGGCGGATCAATCGCACCAATTCCGCCACCCCGGTCGGCGGCGGCACGCTCACCGACGCGCTCGCCCGCCGCGACATTCTGCGCCTGCGGCACAGCGTGGTCACTTCCGCCGCCGAGGCCGCGGCCGGGGACGGTCAGCGTGGGTTCCGGCAGTTGCGGTCCGAGCTGAAGATGATCCCGGCGCTGCCGGTGGCCGAGTTGCGCGGCCAGGCCGATGACCTCGCCCGGCAGCTTCGCGAGGTCGACACCCTCATCCAGCGGACCAACTGGGAGGCCGACCTGCTCGACTGACGATCGCGGGTGCGGAGCGGGTAGCCGACGTGGAGGCGTGCACAGACCCGAGGGCCGGCGGGTAATCCGGCTCACTCATGGCGCGCCGAGGGCGGGCGCTGGGGTTCGATTCCCCGACGCACATCGCATGCCCAGCACAGCACACAGGTGACGGCGCACGGGGTACAGCACACTACCGAGTGCAGGTCCACGACGGTGAGGGTGGGACAGGGGCATTTCCGCACCCCTTTGAGAAGCGATCGACCGGTCAGGCCGGCGCGCCGCCGAAACCGATCTCGTTGCCGTCCGGGTCGCGGAAGGTGGCCTTGCGGACGCCGTTTTCGTAGGTCTCGCGCTGGGCCGGCTCCAGGCCGCGCCCGGCGATGTCGGAGATGCGCGCGTCGAAGTCGCTGACGAAGACGGTGTGCATGGCGTGCCCGGCGTGGTCGGGCCGCACCTCGATGAACAGGTACCGGTGGACGGCGAGCTCCCACACCGCCTCGGTGTCGTTGGGCAGGAACGACGGCGGGCCGCCGAGCAGCCGCTCGTACCAGGCCGCTGCCACGGTGTAGTCACGGACGGGGATGCCGGCGAACAGATCTGTGGTCATGGGGCCATGGTAAAAGCCCGGGAGTGGCCTCAGAGCTGCCCCAGGGCCCGCTCGAGCACGTCGAGCGTGGTGTCGCGCAGCAGGCCCACCTTGTAGCCGGTCTGGGACAGCGGCGCGCAGCGTGCGATGGCGTGGGCGGACGCGGCGTGGCAGGTCTCCGAGGTAGCCGGCCGGCCCACCAACGCGGCCTCGACGTCGGTCAGCCGTACCGGGGTGCGTGCGACGCCGCCCGCCACGACCACCGCGAAGGTGATCGTCGGGCCCGACAGGACCAGGCGGGCGGCGGCCTCCACGAGCGGCCAGTCGGCGCCGGATCGGGCGGCGACGCGCTGGTACGCGGCCCGTTCGCCGGTGACGGGTGCCGGCAGGTCCACGGCGAGAAGCACCTCGTGGTCGGCCAGGGTGTGGTCCCGGGTGGGGTCGGAGCCGTCGCCGTACAGATCGGCCAGGGCGACCGGGCCGCGGGTGTGCACCGCCACGGTCGCGTCGTAGGCGAGCAGGACCGTCGCGAGCGAGGACGGGTGGGGTGCGACGCACGGGCCCTGGTCGATGACGGCGGAGTAGAGGTTCACCCCCGTTCGCGCCGGGCAGGTGTCTCCGCCGGTCTGGTGGCAGGCGAAATGCGGGTTGCGGTAGTACCAGCAGCGGTTGCGTTGCAGCAGGTTTCCGCCGATGGTGGCGGTCGCGCGGATCTGGGGCGTCGCCAGCTGCGCCGCCGCGAGGGGCAGGGCCGGATAGGCCGCGCGGAGCCGGTCGTCGTCGGCGATCTCGGCGATGGTGGTCATCGCGCCGAGGCGGCCGGCGCCGCCGTGGCGCCAGGTTACGCCGTGCAGCTCGGGCACGCCCTGAAGGTCGATGAGCGGTCCCCGAGCCCGGCCGCGGTCGTTGCGGGCGAGGAGGTCGGTGCCGCCGGCCCGCAACTCGCCGCCGTGAGTGGTGAGCGCCTCGACGACGCCGTCGACAGTGGTCGGGTGGGTCATCGGTGGATCCCTTCGCGGAGCCGGTCGGGCCGGATCGGCAGGTCGTGCGGACGCCACCCGGTCGCGGCGTGCACCGCGTTCCCGATCGACGCCGCCATGCCGACGGTGGACATCTCGCCGAGCCCGACACCGTGGCCGGTCACGTGCTCCCAGCCCTCCTGGTGGAAGTGCAGGTTGATCTCCGGTGTGTCGCCGATGCCCGGGATGCGGTAGTCCTCCAGGTTGTCGGTGAGCACCACACCCGTCGCCGGGTCGACGTGGCGTTGCTCGAAGAGCGCGTAGCCGATGCCCTGGATGATGCCGCCCTCGCACTGGCTTCGGGCGAGCCGTTCGGCGTAGATGTGCCCGGCGGCGATGCCGCACCACACCCGGGTGACCCGAACCGTGGCCAGGCGGGCGTCGACCTCCACCTCGGTGAGGTGCACGGCGCCGGCGAAGCCGCGGCCGATCGCGAGGTTACCGATCGGGAACGGGGTCACGTACCCGCGGCGGTCGCGGCGGCGCTTGCCGACCACCCGCACGCCTTCGGCACTGCCCAGGGCCTCCAGGACCGGGCCGGCGGGGAGCGCGGCGCGCAGGCGCCTGGCCGCGTCGAGGGCCGCCGGGCCGATCGAGGGGGTCGAGCTGCTGGCTACCGACGCCGGTCCGTAGACCGTGCCGGTGCGGCCGACTTCCACCCTGACCCGGCCCGCGGGCAGGCCGAGCTCGGTGCGGACGATGTCGGCGATCACGCTGCGGCTGCCGGTGCCGATGTCCTGGGTCGCCGTCCGGGCCACGACCACGCCTCCCTGCACCACCAGCTCAATCTCGGTTCCCGGATCGAGGAGGTAGAGCCAGTTGGTCGCCGCGACGCCGACCCCCCGGCGGAACCTGCCGTCCGGCGAACCCACCGGCTGCCGGCCGGTCCAGGCCGGGAGCGCCGCGGCCCATTCGTACAGGGCGCGCCGCTTGGGGTTGCCGTCCCAGCGCCGGCGCAGGGCGATCGGGTCCTCGCCGCAGCGGTGCGCGATCTCGTCCACCGCCTGTTCGAGGGCCCAGGCCATCGGCGGCCCGCCCGGCCCGCGGAACGGCGCGCCCGGCGGTTGGTGGGTGAGCACGTCGAAGTCCCGCAGCCGGCGGGGCGCGGTGCCGTAGATGTACCGGCTCAGCGCCGCCGCGTTGGAGCCGATGGACGTCCCGCCGTCGCTCCACGCGTCCAGGCTCATGGCGGCGAGGCCGACGTCGGCGTCGGCCAGCAGCGAGAGCTCGATGCGGGTGGCGGGCCGGCTGCCGCCGTCGGTCAGCTCCTCCGCGCGGCCCAGCACCACCCGGACCGGCGCCGCGGCGACCCGGGCCAGCTCGACCGCCGCGATGATGTCGCTGGTCAGGTGGACCTTCGAGCCGAAACCGCCGCCGACGTGGTCGGCGACGATGTGGATCTGAGCGGGCTTCAGGCCCCACCGCTTCGCCGCCTCCGCCGCGACCATGCTGACCGCCTGGGTCGACAGGTGAAGGTGGAGCTCGCCCCGGTCGTCCCAGCGTGCGACGCAGGCGTGCGGCTCCATCGACGTATGGACCTGGGCAGCGGTCGTGAATGTCGCCGACACGAGGCGCTGGTCGCCGCGTTCACGCGCCTCGTCGATCCGGCGCATCGCCGTGCCCGCGCGCCAGCTCGCCGCGGCCGGTCCGCGCAGGTTGCCCTGCCATTTGGCTGGACTGAGCGGAGCCTCGTTCGACTTGGGCGCGCCACGCCTGCCGGCGCGGGAGTCGTACACCAGGGGCGCGTCGGGCTTCTCCGCCTCGGCGGTGGTCAGCGTGGCGGGAAGCGGCGTGTATTCCACCTCGGCGGTGGCCGCGGCGCCGATCGCGGCGGCGCTGGTCGGGGCGGCGACCGCCGCGATCGGCTGCCCGACATAGCGCACGACGCGGTCGGCCGGCATCAGATCCGCCACCGCGGCACCGTCGACGTGCACCGCACCCACCCGGGCGTGCGGCCGCGTTGACCGGATGATCACGCCTTCGAGCTGGCCCTCCAGCCGCACGTCGGTGGTGTAGCGGGCCTGGCCGGTGATCTTCTCCCAGGCCTCCACCCGCGCCGGCACCGGGTCGTCGCCGTCGTGCCTGCCCGCGCACGCGGCCGCGATCGCCGCCAGGATCGACTCGTAGGCGCCGCATCGGCACAGGTGCCCTGCCATGGCCCGGGCGATCTGCGACCGGTCCGGCGTGACGTCGCCGTGCGCGGCGCGCCACCGGTCGGTGAAAGCGGCAGCCTCGACGACGAAGCCCGGCGTGCAGTAGCCACACTGCAATGCGTCATGGGCGGCGAAGGCGCGCTGGACAGGATGCCGGCCGCCGAGCCCCTCCACCGTCGTGACGTCGCGGCCCTCGACCGCGGCGGCCGGCGTGAGACAACTGACGACCGGCGTCCCGCCCACGAGGATCGTGCAGGCGCCGCAGACCCCACTGCCGCAGGCCGGCTTCGTCCCGGTCAGGCCGAGACCCTCGCGGAGCAGATCCACCGCCGGGGCGTCGGGGCCGGACTCCACCGTGGCGGTCTTGCCGTTGACGATGAACTCCATCGCCTGCTCCCTTGAGAAACCGTCGACTCGGCTGGCGGTGGACACAGTGGACCATCGAGGCCTCGATGCTAGCCGTAAATCCTGTTCCGTAGGTTGTCAAAGCGAGGCGCGGGCGAAATCACCGAGGTGCGGCTGGACCGAGTTGCGGCCGCGCTGTTTCGCGGCGTACAGCCTGCCGTCGGCGGTCTGGAGCAACTCCGGGACGGTTTCCCCGGGGGTCAGGCGGGCCACACCGAAACTGATGGTGACCGTCAGCTCCGGCCGGACGCCGGGCCAGTCGTGCATCTCGACCTCGTGGCGCAGCCGCTCACAGATGGCGTACGCCGCCGCCAGGTCGATGCCGGCGAAGGCGAGGAGGAACTCGTCGCCGCCCATCCGGGCGACCAGGTCGGCGGGACGGCTGCCGGACCGGAGGATGCCGGCGACGATCCTGAGCACCTGGTCACCGACCGGATGGCCGAGCTGGTCGTTGATGGACTTGAACTCGTCCACGTCGCACACCGCGACGCACAGCGGCCCGTCGGTGGCCTCGGCGGCGCTGACCAGCCTGGGGAGTTCCTCGTCCTGATATCGGCGGTTCCACAGGCCGGTGAGCTGGTCCTCACGCGCGTGGCGGACCGCCTGGCGGGCCTCGGTCTGCAGGGCCCACTTCTCGTGCTCCAGCTCCTTCAGCCGGGCGCGGTGCAGCTCGGCCTCGAGCCGCGCGTTCTCCGTCTGCATGCGGGCGTCGGTCAGCTCGAACCGGTTGGTCAGCAGCCGCGCCCGGGTCGCCGCCACCACCGAGCGGGCGGTGCGTTCGAGCTCGTGGTAGGCCCGATAGTGGCGCAGCGCCGCCGCGAAGTCGCCCAGTTGCTCGTACGCCGTGGACAGCTGGGCGTGCACGGCCATCCCGGTCGCGCGCCGGTTGGGGTCGGCGGCCATGGCCAGGACGCTGTCG
>Ga0307516_10001862_pt1 | contig 28934 bp, 32 predicted proteins | sample 19_EM_MG_FD_203310 | JGI IMG/M metagenome (GOLD analysis project Ga0307516, IMG submission 203310) | Populus trichocarpa ectomycorrhiza microbial communities from riparian zone in the Pacific Northwest, United States - 19_EM | ecosystem: Host-associated > Plants > Roots > Unclassified | place... | reverse complement strand
TATGGTATATGTCGGATTGTCCCTCCACCTTCATGGAGTCCACCTTGCCGCCTCAAAGAGAAAGATACATGGAAACATAATAAGTTTTCTACACGAATTCAGTTTGTTGAATTGCTTCAAAATAGAGAGCCAATGAGAAAGAAATCTAAAAGTCGGAAACGGAAAAGAAGGAGACAATTAAGGATGGGAATCACAAGAAGAACCAACAGGAGACGTGCCAATTCTTGTTCAGAAAGTAATGTTGCTTCTGAGACCGATGAGACATTTGGATTCCTTTCTGGTTCTGATTTCACTCTTGAAGAATTTGAGAAAGAAGCTGCTTATTTCAAAGAGTGCTACTTTGGAGTGAAGCATCTCATGGATGGTGTGACTGTAAACCAGAAATTGGAGCCTTCTGTCGAGGATATTGAAGGTGAATACTGGCGGATTGTTGAGAAACCAACAGACGAGGTTAAGGTATGAAAATTGGGTTGTTGATATGATTGTTTCTCCTGTGTCTTAATTTATATCCATGTTTAACCTCTATAACATTTCTCTTCTATCATATCATAGGTACTCTATGGAGCTGATTTGGAAACGGTAACATTTGGAAGTGGGTTTCCTAAGGCTTCAGCCTTGATGACCAAAGGTGATTCAGATCAGTATGTGGTATCTGGTTGGAATCTAAACAACTTACCACGCCTGCCAGGTTCTGTGCTGTGTTTTGAAGGATGTGATATCTCAGGAGTTTTAGTTCCGTGGCTGTATATTGGAATGTGTTTCTCATCATTTTGTTGGGTAAGTCATCAGACTACTATTTTTAAAGATATTTGAGAATAGAGTGATCAATACAATAGGCTCTGCTAGGTTTAGTTTAACCAATTTCAACATGACAGGGGCATGCATCAAGTTTTCTTGGTCTGTTGTTTTAGTTATTGATTCTTTAAGGTTCATGTATCTCTAGCATTATCAGCCTAGTACTATAAATTGATCAAAATTATTCTTTAGATTCAAGCAAACATCAATTGTTTGTACTGCATCTAGTTCCTATGCAGTTGGATTTTCCTTTCCTTTTCATTTGTTTACTGATTTGTTCTTCCCCTTTTCACCATTTGAATTGGTTTTCAAAACAGCATGTTGAGGACCACCACTTGTATTCGCTAAACTATTTACATTGGGGTGATCAAAAGATATGGTATGGTGTACCTGAAAGCCATGCTTCCAATTTGGAAGATGCAATGAGAAAGCATTTACCTGATTTGTTTGAAGAACAACCTGATCTACTTCATTGTCTGGTAAGAAGATGACTATTTAGTATTTTTAATATTTAGATATAAATTGAGCTGTTTAAGAGGTTATTTGTTGATAAAAGCTGGACAAGTTCCAAAGATGTCTGAAAAATGAGGAGGAAAGTGGACAAACCAAATGAGATTAGATAGCTGTCCAATATATGAAGCTAGAAGATGATCTATTCTGCCGTGACTTCCAACCTCATTTCCTTACTCCTAAATCAGTTAACTGGACTCTACTTACAAATTTTGAGCTGATCCCAATGATTAAGCTGATTCATTGTGCAAGACACTCTCATATTATGTTAGGAATCCACAAGCACTAAAAGCTTTTGACCTTTTGTTTTGACCCCACTTTGCTTCTAATTTTTGTGAGAAGTTATCTAACATGGTAATTCCTTTTTTGGGTACAGGTAACTCAACTATCTCCTACGGTTTTAAAAGCTGAGGGTGTACCAGTATATCGGGTGGTCCAACACTCTGGGGAGTTTGTTCTAACCTTTCCTAGAGCATACCACTCTGGCTTTAATTGTGGCTTCAACTGTGCGGAGGCAGTCAATGTAGCCCCTGTTGATTGGTTGGCACATGGACAGCATGCAGTTGAGCTTTACAGTGAGCAGCAGCGCAAGACATCTATATCTCATGACAAGCTACTGATGGGAGCAGCTCAGGAAGCAATCTGTGCCCTTAAGGAACTGTTACTTCTTGGAAAGGAAACTCCTGAAAATTTAAGGTGGAGGAGTGCCTGTGGGAAGGACGGAGTGCTTACCATGGCAGTTAAGGTACTCTTTTATCTGTCATGTTAAGATGCATACATGCTTGTAAGTTCATGCACTTTACATTATTGAATATTTTAGTACCATCGGAAAGACTAATTTTTTCAAGATTATACTTTCAACAGACAAGGGTGAAGATGGAGCAGGAAAGAATAAATTGTCTTCCAACTAATTTAAGACTACAAAAGATGGAAAAGGACTTTGATTTGCAAAATGAGAGAGAATGTTTCTCGTGCTTCTATGACTTGCATTTATCTGCGGTGAGCTGTAAGTGCTCCCCTAAACGATTTGTTTGCCTTAAACATGCAAGCCAATTTTGTTCCTGTGAAATAGAACATAGGTATGTCCTCCTTCGCTACACTCTGGATGAATTGAACACTCTGGTTGATGGATTGGAGGGAGAATCATATGCTCTGAATAAATGGGCATCTGGAGAACACAGATTGGTTTCTGTTGGTGATAATGACACTCATGTGCCTGAGCTTGAACTTGATGGCGAGGAATTGCAAACCAGCTATTCTAAGATACAGGAAAGTCCACCTTGTTCTTTAAAAGCAGAAGAAAACTTAAGCACCAAAGGCTCTTGCAGTTTTAGTAGCAATACTTATTCAGAAGTAATCCAGTCAGGGAGTCATCACAACAACTTTAACAAAGAAGCTTCGGTAATGAAAAACGAAGTTAAGATGAAGCAAGAGGGATGCATTGATTTGAACATTGATGTTATGTCTATTGACCGGGAAAGTAAGCTTCTGCTTGTATCTGATAGCTGTGGTAAAAATGTGAAGGAGACGCATGGTTCACCATGCATGCAAGACACACATTTCAGTTCAGATGCAGCAAAAGAACAAGGCAGGGAACAAGCTGCTGGAGACTGTAAATCTGAGTTGCATGAATTGTCAAACAAGAACCAGCCTTCATATCCAATGTTCGGTGCATCTTGTAAGAAGCTGTTTGGGGTTGATCTTTCATTTCCACCTTCACATTCAGTGATGTCAGCAAAGAGCTTCAAAACTGAAATGGTTGAGGGATCAAATGTAAGATCTGTAACAAACCAAAGCAGCCCAGTGAAGAAATTGAATCCTTGTGTGGAACCAATAAATGTAGGATCTGTCATTTTTGGAAAGCTTTGGTGCTGTAAGCAGGCCATATTCCCTAAAGGTACACTGTTTTATGATGTTTTCTTGGTTTTCTTAATTATATTTTCTGTTTTTGTAATTCATTTTTACATATTGCAGGATTCATTGATATATTGTTTCATTTTTGTTTATTTTTTGCAGGATTTAGAAGCCAGGTGAAGTTCTTTAGTGTTCGTCATCCAACAAAAATTTGTACCTATATTTCAGAAGTACAGGATGCTGGTCCTCTTGGCCCTCTTTTCAAGGTCTCTTTTTTCCCCCCTCTACATGTCTGCTTGAGTTTAGGACTGATGAAAAATGTGGATTTAGAGTTTTAGAGTTGAACTTGTCATGGATATCTAGCTTTCAAAATGACACCCTGAAATTTCAGGTATCTTTAGAAGAATGCCCTGGTGAGATATTTGCTGATGTTTCAATTGAGAAGTGCTGGGAGATGGTTCTGCAAAGACTAAACGGAGAAATTCTAAGACGAAACAGCCTAGGAGAAAGAGACCTTCCCCCTTTGGAGCCTTTGCAGAGCATTAATGGGCTAGAAATGTTTGGATTTCGCTCCCCACCAATTGTTCAGGTAAATTGGAACTGTCATATTTAATTGATGCTTCTGTTACAGAGGCTTCTTGAATCTAATAGCATTTATCTGGTAAGACTAATGGAATATTTTCAAAATTGGAACTGTCATATATTTGAGGTTGCAGCACATACACGCCATAGGTATGATGTGTTGCCCACCTTAGATTATACTATCTGAATTCATATGTTGACTCTGACTAAAATACTTTCAGGCTATCGAGGCTCTTGACCCCGATCATCGGTGTGTGGAATACTGGAATCATAGGCTTGTGAATTTGAGGAATGCAAGTGAAGTCAAGCAGCCCTCATTTGGATCAAGTTGCTGTCTTGCAGAAACAAAGGAAAAGGCTGGCATTAACCTTCTGACACAGGACCCTGGTAGTTTATGTGTAGGAGGTCATCATTCGGTTGATGAAGACGTGCAGCATGTGCTGCGAGGATTATTCAAGAAAGCAAGTCCAGAAGAGTTAAAAATAATGCACAGAATACTCTGCAGTGACACGCAAAGTGCCGAACAGAGAGTAGCATTCACAACACTGATGGAGGAGATTCAGAAAACAAGTAGATAAATAAAAAGAACATGTTTAGGTTCCTTCATTCTTTCTTAATGAGGGTAGCTTTACCACATCTTTCTCATAATTTAGGCCCATTCTTTCAATAGTTCATTAAAGGGAAACAGTTCCCAGGCACGAATCGCACAGAAATGTTGTGCAGCGTGCCTGCTCGTAACGTAGATACAGCAGCATCTTGATTTCTGCTGCCTTTTGACCATAAGGGAGATTTTGTACTTCAGGAAATTTTACCAACGTGTTCAACTTGTAACTTGGGCTGACCAGAAGAGGGAACTCAGAGATTTGTCTACAATCCATTTAAGTTTCTTGAAAGTTGAGGTGCCTGAATGAATACATGTTCCTCATGGTTATATTCCTAGCTATGTTCTTATGGCAAGTTCTCTTTGACAATCTTTCCTCTTTTCCCTCTGACCATATCACCTTCTTTTTCTTCCCTTCTATAGCGTGGCTACTCTTATGGTTACTTGAAGGTGTTACAGTTGTGATGACAAACTATATCTTTGCCCTTGTAGATTCAACAATGTTCCACTTCTACCCCGTAGTGTAGAATTTCCCAATGTTACCCTTATAATTTCTTGAAAGTTTCAATTTTATCCTTTACTAAATAATTTACAAAGAAATCTCTTTTATTTCTTTTATTTTTCTTCTTGGATCCCCATATGAAATATAAAAAGAAAACTCAAAAACCAAATTAAAAAAGGTATGTGGTTTAATAATTAAGGCACTATTATAACAATAGCAAACACAATAAATTAATAAATACAAGTACTTTTTTTTAAAAAAATCTTTGATTAATATATAATAGCCTAGCAATTTAAGTATATATATAGTTCTCAAACTCGATAGGGAATTAATATAGAAATTTGGTGACATGCAAACTAACTTGTTCGAGTTGATTTGATTATATTTTATCAATTTAGTTAAAATTCAATTAATTTTATAAAAACCTAATCGAATTCACTAATAATTTTAAAATATATATATATATATATATATATATATATATATATATATATATATAAAAGCCTCGATGACTTATTCTTCACTTGTGAGATTTGCAACAATGTGATTTTGAAGAAAACAAAAAACAACTTGAGTTTTGTTTAAGTCAAGAAGATAATGGGTTTATCCAAGGTTTTTACTGGGTTAAATCTAAAATAAATTTTTTTTATTTAAAACTCAGCTTATGCTGATCTTGGGATAATTGGTTTTTGGATTAACTTGTAAAGTTAGACCAAGTTTATTGTTTACTTGTTTTAAAATAGTTAGCAAGAAATTTTCACCCAATTAAAGCAGCCATGGATTCATGAATTCTGCATCAGGTATTGAGAACAAGCACAATTACACAAAAGTTTATTGCTTCCAGTTAAAACATGTTACAAACCCCATGAAAGATCATTAAGCAGACCAATGATCTCTGCCTCTAATCAGTTAACAACTCTGCTAAAACCCCTTTTACAAGAACAATCCTACCCTATCTCCTGAATTACAACATTAACAAAGAAGCACAAGACTATAGCTACAGAAGGTCCAACTAGCAATCGCAGTTCTTGATTATATTTTCGGTTCCTTAGCAAGAGCCCATCAATGGCCAACCAGACTCGTTCTTTGAATCTTTGAAGCCAAAATCATACAAAGAATCAAGAATACAGCCCAAACCTCAGTGCACAAGCAAGTCGCGTCTTACTCTCCATGGTGAACAGTCAACTCCTCATCGTCTGCAGTACTTGGAACAAATATTCTTGGAGGAGGAGGAGGAGAAACAGGAGTCCCTGGTGGCGCAACCATGGTTGGCTCTGAATAGTTCTTGCCAGGTTCAGCACCAAAAAATGAGTAATCAAGAAGGTTGTCTATGCCATGAACAGCAATGGCAGCATTGGTGTAGATATCGGGATGCGTAAGGCGAGAGCCATCAAGAGTGAAATTTGATACAGAATTGTTGGTGATGAGTGGACTTGTCAAGAATGAGAGTTGGGAGGCGAGAGAAGGCCTTAAATTGCTGGAGATCAGCAAAAGCGAGGCGTTGAGGGACAATATGGTAAGGGAAGATAAAAGGGTCAGAGGTGGTGGTGGTGGTGGTTGGAGAAAGAGAGTTGTCAGAAGGGATAAAGAAAGTGGCGGAAATAGGGAAGGTAGTAGGGTCAGCCATGGTGAGGACACTGGCCCAGTTCTTGAAGTCTCCAGCACCAAGTACTGCATCAATTATGTTGTCGATTTGTTCTTGAAGGACGGATTTGAGGTCTTCTTGTTTAAATGTTAATGGTGGTGGTGTAGGTGGTGGTGAGAGAGTGGTGGTGACGGTGGTAATGCTTGTGGGAGTTAGGGCAGGACTGGGGGCAAATGTGGGGGTGCTGTTGTTGGTGGAATTGTAGGTGGGAGTTTGGGCAAGTCTGAAAACAGATGTGAGGGTGAGGGTGGTGGGAATTGGAGTAGGGGCAGACGAGGTTGTAGTTGTGGAAGTGAGGGTGATGGAGGTGGAGGTGGTATTGTTGGTGGGACTTGGAGCAGAGGTGGGTGAAGGTGTGGGGATGGTACTGGTGGGAGATGGAGCAGCAGTGGGGGGAAATGTGGGGTTAAGGGTGATGCTTGTGTTGGTATTGGTGGTGGGAGTTGGAGTGGTGGAAGAACTGGGTGAATGTGTGGGGCTAAGAGTGCAGATGAAGGTGGAGGTGGCTCTGGTGGCGAGGAGGAGGAAGGATGAGAAGTATTTGTCCATTGAGAGAGTTTCTTGATTTTCTTGAATTTGGTTTTGTTCAATCGAGAGATATTTGTGGTCTTGTTGGTTACTTAGGGTTGAAGAGAGTGTAACGAACTTATAACCAACTCTTCCCGCCAAGAACTGTTGAAAAACTCGAGGCAGTTTTGGAAAATGGCCAAAGGCAATTCTGATTTTTGTGAGAAAAGGGAAAAATAATATTTGCCTGAATAATTCATTGAATAACTTTATACAAGAGTTGTTTTCTATAATTGTGCTAAGCTATTCTGGAAATCTATATTGCAATAGGAAAAGAAATATTTTACAGCACATAATTACATATTTGTTTCCTTAACACCCCCCTCAAGTTGGAGAGTGAATATCAAGAACTCCCAACTTGCGAATCATAGTAGAGAAATTTTCCTTACCCAATGGTTTAGTGAATAGTACATCCGCAAGTTGATTTGCCGAAGTACCAAATTTGGTCACAATCGAACCATCCTGTATTTTGTCTCGAGTAAAGTGGCAATCTATTTCTATGTGTCTGGTTCTTTCATGGAAAACAGGATTGGATGCTATATGTAAGGCTGCTTTGTTATCACAATGTAGCAATGCTGGTTTCGGATGCAATATTCGTAAATCTTTCAACAATGAACGTAACCAAGATAACTCACAGCATGTACCGGCCATGGCCCTATATTCGGCTTCTGCTGAGGAGAGTGACACTGTTTTCTGCCTTTTTGTTCACCAAGAAATAAGTGAAGATCCCAAAAAAACACAATAGCCCGTAGTTGATCTACGAGTCATTGGACAACCAGCCCAGTCTGAATCACAAAAGGCTCGCAAAGACAAATCATTTTGAGAAGGGAAAAACAAACCCTGTCCTGGAGCATTTTTCAAATAACGCAACACACACAAGACAGCTTCCATATGTGGTCTACGTGGTGCATGCATGAATCGACTTAATACATGTACAGAATACATGATATCCGGCTGAGTAATAGTCAAATAAATTAGGCGTCCCACAAGTCGCCTATATTGGGATGGATCTCTTAGCAATTCACCTACATCTGAGAGTTTTGTGTTTTGCTCCATGGGAAAGTTCACAAGTTTAGCACCTAAAATTCCATCATCCTTCAGAATTTCCAAAGTGTATTTCCGTTGTGAGATAGAAATACCTCTCTTTGTCCGAGAGACCTCAATGCCCAGAAAATATTTCAAAGCACCCAAATCTTTAATTCGGAAACGACTATGCAAAAATTGCTTCAGAGTTGATATAGCCTTGAGATCATTACCTGTAATAAGAATATCATCAACGTATATCAACAAAGCGGTAAAGGACTTGCCATTTCGACATGTGAACAACGAGTAGTCTGCTTTGGACTGAACATATCCGGCATCTTGAATAACTGTAGAGAATTTGACAAACCATTGACGGGAAGCTTGCTTTAAACCATACAACGACTTGTTGAGGCAACATACCAAGTTCTCCCCCTGTCGCTGAAGACTAGGAGGCGGGCACATATAAATTTCTTCATGGAGATCACCATGAAGGAAAGCGTTGTTTACATCGAGCTGGTGAAGGGACCAATCCTGGGCAGCTGCTAGAGCTAATAAACAACGGACAGTAAGCATTTTAGCAGTGGGAGAAAAAGTGTCATGATAATCGATACCTTCCAGCTGTGTATAACCCTTGGCCACCAAACGAGCTTTATAACGCTCTATGGTGCCATCCGAGCGACGTTTGATTTTATAAACCCAGCGACATCCAATCGGTTGTTTTCTAGGAGGGAGAGGAGTGAGAGACCAAGTGTGGTTGGCTGCTAAAGCTGCCAATTCAGATTGCATCGCGGCTTGCCATTGTGAATGGGAAGCGGCTTCTGTATATGAGTGGGGCTCAACATCTTGACTGATGGTAGCAACAAAAGAATGATGTTGTGGTGAGTAACGATGGTAAGAGATAAAGTTACAAAGAGGATACCGCGTACCTGTGGTGGAACCAGACGATGAAGACGTCGATGGTTTGGGAGATGTCACGTGATTGCATACATAATCACATAAAGCACGAGGAGGACTATGATGTCGTTGAGAACGACGTAAAGGCTGCACTGGAGTGATGGAAGAAGGGGGTGGAACGAGGCTGGCAGGATCGGGTGGAGCAAAGGTGGAAGTGGCTAGAGGCAAAGACACGGAAGGTGAATCTGGCAGGGTCAGGTCGAAAGGGGTGACAGAATGGACAGATTCTAATGGTGTGGTGGAGATGGTGGGGAATGTGTCAGAAAGAGGAGGGTCAGAAATAAAACGAGGGAGGACAGGTACAGTAGGTGGAGGAATGGATAGAGGGGACTCAAAAGGAAAAATATGTTCATGAAAAATAATATCACGACTAGTGAAAATTTTATGAGTGGTAAGGTCATAGAGTTTGTAAGCTTTTTGGCCGACCGGGTAACCAAGGAAAACACAACGTGTGGCTCTAGGAGCGAATTTATGAGAGACATGCACAACAATAGCATATGCAAGACAACCAAAAACCTTAAGATGGGAATAAGAGGGAACCTGGCCATAAAGTCGTTCAAAAGGAGTTTGCTGGGAAAGAAGTGTTGTAGGCAAACGATTAATCAAATGGACAGCGGTAAGAACACATTCTGCCCAAAAACACAAAGGAAGATGGGCTTGAAAACGAAGGGCACGGGCTGACTTAAGGATATGATGATGTTTGTGTTCGACAACCCCATTTTGTTGGGGTGTATAAACGCAAGAGTGTTGATAAATGGTGCCATTTTGTCGAAAAAAATCACGCATAGAAAAGAATTCCCCCCCATTATCGACTCTAATTTTGGCGATGGAAGTATTAAATTGGGTTTTGACAAAAGAGAAAAAATTTGTAAGTAAATGTTGTGTTTCATTTTTGTGCTGCATAAAGAATACCCATGTGAATCGAGAATAATCATCCACAACTGTCAAAAAATACTTTGCACCAGAAAGAGAAGGAATTTTGTAGGGGCCCCAAATATCACAATGTATTAACTCAAAAGATCTAACAGATGAAATTGAACTAGTAGAAAAGGGAAGTCGGCATTGCTTAGAAAGTGCACAAACTTCACAAGCATTTTTGAATTTGAAAGGGAAATGGAGTAAATTTTTTGCCATAAAATCTAATCTAGAGGAAGATAGATGCCCTAATCGGCGATGCCATAAGTCGGTGGAGGAGACGACATGAGAACAAGATGGTCGGCTAGCAATGGTAGCAGAGGATTTGATTGTAGGTCTCGGTGTGGTTGATGCCAATGCAGTTAAGTAATAAAGTCCGCCTCGTTGTTTACCCAAACCAATCGTCGTCTTCGTCGTCAAGTCTTGTAAAATACACCAATAAGGAATAAAGGTTACGGAACAATTAAGACCTCTTGTAACTTTACTCACAGACATTAAATCCACCTTAAAAGATGGCACACCAAGCACATTTTTAAGAGAAATAACAGAGTTCAAAGGTAAAGTTCCAGTAGATGTTATTGGGGCATGTTCTCCACTTGGCATAATAACTGGCGGTAAAATAGTGTTCTGACGACTGTTAATAAGCAAATTCAGAGAAGAGGTAATATGATCAGTTACACCACTATCGAGGACCAATCGATTGAGGCGCAACGATGTTTGTGACAAACCTGAAGAGGTACCAGTAGCATTGGCCTTAGGATTGGAGGATTGATTCGTCCCCTTATTGTTCATAATAGATAATATCTGCTGAAATTGTATATCAGAGAGTCCATTCATCATGGACTGCATTTCCTGTAGTGTTGGTCCTTCCTTAACATGATTGGCTGAAGACTGAGCGGAATTTTCAAATTGAGAACGACTGCCTCTGCGATTGAATCGAGTTGATTTATGTTTTGGATGACTTGATGGATACCCATGCAACTTCCAACATGTGTCTCGTACATGATGATCATTATCACAGTATGAGCAGTGCAATGGCTTGCGGTTAGAGGAATTGGAGCGGGAAGAATCGTGTCCTGGTCGAACAGCCAAGGCTGTGGGTTCATTTCTTTGAACTGCCATGGCTGCAATTTCAGTTATCTCACGTATGTCGCATAAGCTGCGCTACTTTTCTTCTTGAACGATGGAAGAGTAAGCCTGGCGAACATCAGGTAACGGATTCATCAATAAGATTTGCCCTCTGATTGCTTTGTAGGATTCATTTAGACCCATGAGAAATTGCATCAACTGGCGTCGTTTATGATCTGCCCCACAAGAGCAAACGGTTCCGTTATAGGAACCCAGTTCATCCCATAATCCTTTCAGCTTCGTATAGTAGGCTGCAACAGTCATCTGAGCTTGGGAAAGACAGGTGACATCCCTCTCAATCTGAAAAATACGAGGGGTATTACTCTGAGAAAAACGATCCCGAAAGTCTTCCCAAACCTCCTGGGCTGTAGTTGAATAGATCACACTATCTGCAAGATCCGGCGTGATTGAATTAAGGATCCATGACAGAATCATATCGTTGCACTTTCTTCATGAAGCATGAGCATCTGGTTGGCTCTTGGCAGACGTCATTGCTATTGTACCATCTATGAAACCCAATTTAGATTTGGCATTTAAAGAGATGGTCATGGATCGGCACCAAGTTGAATAATTATCGCCGTTGAGAGGCTTGGAAACAAGCACCAATCCTGGATGGTCAGAATGGTAGAGGAAAAAGGGATTGAAGGCATTGTTCCTACCTTCTTTTAAAGATTGCTCACTCTCCATGATGATGAGTAGCGACAAAGCAAAAGAGAATTGAGACGGCAAAAAAACAGAGAGCTAGGGTATGTCAACCTTGCTCTGATACCATGTGAGAAAAGGGAAAAAGAATATTTGCCTGAATGAATTCATTGAATCAGAGAACGTAACTTTATACAAGAGTTGTTTTCTATAATTGTGCTAAGCTATTCTGGAAATCTATAAAAGAAATTACATATTTGTTTCCTTAACAATTTTCCAATTTTGTTAGTGGCTCTAGAGCTTGAAGACATTACAGAGATGTGATGATTTGTTCATTTCTGAAGAACTAGCACGATCAACAGCAGTTATAACCTGTAGCAACCTGTCAACATTATTCTTGAAATATTTGATGCCTCAAGTGCTTCTTGTCTATAACCTGTGATACCTGCAGGATTATTTATCCCCATGTCAAGATCCCTATAATTGACACAAACAGCTCTAGGATTCTTTGAAACACGAGGGGCCAAGTAACTGCAAAGTCTTCTGATCCAACTTGTAGGCCTTCTAGTTGCCACAATCCCTTCTTCACCCCCATATATTAAGCGTTGAATTTTGTATATGTTCCCTGCTCTATGTGGAAATGGAATGCTAGACTATGACATCTCACTCATTTTTCCTCCATTTGGACTAAACATCAGTATAGGTGTTTGCGATGAGAGGCAACGAGCATCATTAGTTGGAGGTACCAATTTGACCTCTTATAAGCATCATTTTTAAAGTAGAGTCATGTCTATTTAAAAAACAAATTGTGTTTGTTTTAAATAAAATAATTTATTTCAAATTGAAATATATAAAAAAAAAAGAGAAAGAAAATGGTAATAAACTGTAGGTATTAAAAATACAAAAGAATTCTTGGCTTTTTAGAAAACTTTTCCTTTTATTTTTCTCTTGTGAAAAACTAGTATATTTCTGTCCTTTCATCTTCTTCTTGCATGTGTTCTTACGAAGGTAGACAATTGATTGTTTTATGGCCAAATGATTGATTTACATCTTTTAGTTCATATTCGGTTAAGTTGGTTTTAATTTATATGTTGATTCATATATACTTTTACTATATCATTTATCAGGGGAATAACAAGCACTTCTTTGATTTAGTGTTAGAGGCCTACGAGAGACTCCATTTGTAGCAATGTGCAGGCTCTTCGATTGCTGAAGAGAGAAAAAAATGGAAAAAACAAAAGAAGGTGAAAGTTGAAAAACCTTGTTCCCCTATATAGAGCAATATGGGAACAGTTCAAGAAAATCTAGAAATGAATTGTCATCTTGCATGGCGAGACAACATGGAGCATGACCATTTATGAATAACATTTGTTCATTGGCAAATTCTACACTGTATGGCTTGATGAGGCCACAAATAATTTCAATGCCCATGTTTGCTGACTTTCAATGTATCTTTGAAAAATATTTAATGCATTCTACAATTTTCTCATTCCCAAAGTTGGTGAAAGTGATCAATCATTCATGTTCTTTCATTTTCCATCATAGAGAATGCACTGTTCAGTAGCATTATTTATTAGCTTAATGTACCTGAATTTGTTTTACGAGGGTCGAAAACCACCTGGTAAATGGCCTTGACATCTTGAGACTGCTGTATCAATGCTCACAATTGCCAAATTTGAAGACTCGGAAGATTTTTACATATTAACACATTTTCAAGTACAAAAGGCTGGACATCAAATTATACCATTGTATGCTTTATACATGCTGTATATGACACCAAAATCCACCCATTTTGAAACAAATGTTACAAACCATCTTGTGAACGAGAAAACTATGTGAGGTCATTCTCATCCAATGGCTCTTCCTCCTCTTTGGCAGCATCGGTCTTCAAAGCACTAACATCACCAGTTGGTAGCTTTCTTGCTAGCTTGATTACCTGAAACCAAGTTTTTCAAGTCATGTCAAGCAAGTGCAATTGGCTGGCAAAGTGGTTTACAGGTTGAGGTACTAGCGAGCTGGTTAATTATGTTCTCAGGTTAAACAACTAAAGCCCTAAAGGTGGTGATGGCATCAAATCAAATGAAATTTCAGAGTCCATTAATCTGTCTTACAAGCACAGCGACAATCATTGAATGGAAAGGTTACCAAATACCACTAATTATGCATCTAAAAAATGCCTCATTTCCCAAGTTTCTTGTAGATATGTGAGTAAATCCAAGACCATTAATCAATACATGACATATTACTGTTAATGTGAGACCAGCTGATACATTTTCAACTGGCAGGGTGAAAGAAGATTAAAATAAGATTTACCACATGGTCAAGATTTGAAACAGTGTTGGACTGAGCCAGACGTTTGATTTCTTCGATATCACCTTCTGTGTAAGCTGAAAGCAGTTTACTAGCACAGCGGTTCTGGTCACTTCTCAGAAAAGCATCAACCCTGCAAAAAAAAAATATAAATAATAAATAAAAACTAATCATTGTAAACTACTTCCAGCACGCAATGACAGGATATTAGAGTACCTCTTCAATATTTTTAGTAATGCCAGATATTGAAGATACAAGATGAAGGTGATTTCACAATGTTACAAGTTCAATCTATTCATTCAACATAACATTAATTAGTAGCAAAAAAATTTTAAGTTCTTGTGTATAACCAGTTAAAACTCTCTGGTACCAGCCAAAGTCAAAAGAAGCTACATGGCACAACAAAAGCATCATCATATAGATAGAACATGCTGCAAGAAATTTCAATAAATTGCTGTTAGCTAAAGGATGCTGTCAGAAAAATTAGCTTACTGTGAGCAATCATTGTAGCACTTTTCTGCTTGCTTGAAGTCATGAGCGTAAAGGTACACAATAATTGCACCAAGATATGCCTGAAAGAAATAAAGATAATGTAAGATTAACAGAGATTCTTAGACAGAAAAAAAGAAAAGAAAAAGAAAAAGAAAAAACTATATCATACTGCACAGTGTGAAGAGAGGCTAGATGTCCTAAACGCATAAAGGGAAAAGGTTGAGTTGCCTCAGAGCAAGATCAGCAGTAGGTGTCTTAGTTAATATAGATTTAAATACAATTTTGAATGAAGGAAAAACAGAAAAGGAAAAACACACAATGGAAAGTGAAAAGTAGAAAACACAAGAAATACATTGGGCCGCAAGGGAAAAAAAAACCAACACTTAAAATCACACCTTGCACTGGCTATTGGTGGCATTGCATTTATCTGCTGCTAGACCCAATTGCAACAAAGAAGCTGCAGCATCACTATACCTGCAGTTAGGAACACCATAATAACACTTAGAAGTTAGAATTGTACAATAGCAGCCTCAAATTAAACATTAGGTGGTCAATGAATACTACAAATACATAATAAACCCTTACTTCTCAAGCTTTATATACACACTAGAGGCAGCACGGTATAGATCAAAGGCCATCTGTTCTTTGCCATCTTCTTCAAGAATAGTGGAAGCATCATTGTACAGCTGAACAGCAGCGTCAGGTATAGTATCTTCCAGTGCACTATGAAAGGGGAAAGAAAGTACTTTTCAAAGACAGCCTGATTTGGCGGGTAAATTACAATGACTTTTTTATCACAAGGAGAATGCATGCATGTCAACTGGAGTGAGCAAAAAAAAAAATCAAGTGCAAATTTGTCCTAGTGTCGAAGGATAAGTTACTAAGAGAGACAATAAATTGCGAAAGGATAAAAAGAGGAAAATAATAAAATTAAAGGTTAATTATTAAACTATACAGACACTTGTTTGGAAAGAAGGGCAGGGGGGCACAGATCATTTTGCAATCATGAACAGACAACATGATGTAGCATATATGCTGCACGTCTCCTAGACTCGTATGCAGTTATTTGTTTATAAAACATTCTGAAGTTAAACTGATATGAAGATTGAGTCATGGAAGAAATGCGACTATACTATACAGTTATTAGGATCTTGACGGCATATGGGTTCTAAATAGAAAATGATGTCAAAGCTTGGTGAACCATTAGAAACTTTATTGGCACTTTCCATAAATCCTTAAGTTTTTCCGAACCTTAAGTTTCACATGAGTTCCCAAGTGTTAAACTGCAAATAGCTACATAAAAATGATTTATTTCAAATACAAAGCATTGGAGTTCTGAACACAAAAGGAAAAACCAAGTCCTCACCGAGCAGCCTTAGCTAGAGCATCTGATGCCGGCTGTGGTCTCCCACACTCCATGTACAACTCAGATGCTCTTCTATAAAAGTCAGAGACTTCATTCCAGTTGCCTAGCTCCTTTGCTAGAGCAGCAGCAGACTCCATATCTTTAGCAGCATCCCAAGGTCTGATTTTCTTATTAAGTATATAACTAAACGCAGATTTACACATATCAAAACCAAAAAAGATTAATACTTTATGAATCACTCCTAGACTAGAGTCAACAAAAACAAGGATACGAAGAAAGCATCTCTTGTCCTTTGGAAGCCTTCTCAAATGCTTCTTTTGCTTTTTCATTTTTCTTTGCAACCCTAAACAAATTAGCTACAACAAAACAATCATTAATAAAAAAAACCCACCACAATCCATTTCATCTTGCATCAAAAAAACAATTCACAAACACACAAACTCAGTCACTAACCAGCTTCTTCATACAAAAGAGTGGCATTTCTCCAATCAGCACTCCATCTTGTAAGACTGAGTTTAGTCCTAACAAAACAAAAAATACAAGTAAACAAAATGAAAAATATTCCAGTCCAAGAAATGGGCCACCTCAGATTTTCACAACAATGCAGAATCTAAAAAACCCAACACTTTTTCTCCTAACAGACATGCAAATCATCAAATATTTTCAAATGGGCAGATTAAAATTCATGTTAACAATCAACCCATTTGAGATTAAGCTATCCCAGTAAAGAAAGTCAAGTTCTTTTCACATTTCTCAGTAATCTATAACTTCAAGAATTCAGTCTTTAAACGTCATATCTAACCCAAAAAAATAAAAATAAAAATAAAAATAAAATCAAGAAACAACATCAATACATAATCATTTAAAACCATGAAAAAAAACAGAATGAATCCTTTCACGTAGAGAGAAAGAGAGAGAAGGGGGCTTACAGTTTATCAGCCTTGGCAATTAGCTTTTCGGGGTCGGAAGCGGGCATGATGATTGTAATGGAGGACTGAATTTTCTTTTTTCACAGACTGGCAAAGCAAAGCTTAGCAACCAGGCAGTCTTGCTGGATTTTACTTTCTTTTATGCTATTTTTGTATTGTTATTTGATAAATACCCATTTTTTACACATACTAATTTATATCCTTTGCATTTTACTTTTCAAAATTAATTTTCTTTTTTTAATTAAAAATATTTTACCCATATATATATGTGTGTGTGTGTGAAAATGGATATTAAATAGCGCTTTTAGATTTTTTTTGTAAAAAAAATTCTAGATTGAAATAAATAAAAATTATTTGACATTTTATCACTATATATATCATAATTTTCAGGGAAAATTACATAATTATTTTATAGTTTAAATTTTTTTATATTTAATCTTTATATTTTTAAAAAAATTATAATTTACGTTTTAATCTTCCCATGAATATTTATCGTATGGAATTATATGCAATCTAGTGTAACTAATTAGATGTAAATAATTAAAAAATAATAATAATCAAAGTCATCACTGTCTTGCACACGCAAAACTTGGCTAAGTAATTAGGTTTAGTGTAGAACTTCAGCAAAACCCATGAACACTAACCACCATGTACTCATACAATAACCAACACTCTCATTTCTCCTCCCATAAAAGACCACTGTGATTTCCACTTCTTCATCACAGCTATCAAACCCCATTTCACCACTTAACTTGCTTGAGTTGATCAGTCTCACAATGGCTTCCAAGCTTGATCTCTTGCTAATTGCCTTTGCTTTCTTTTTTCTTTGCAGCTCCCATTACTGCTCAGCTTCTGGCAGGTCACTAAATCCAGAAATGCCAGCAACCACAGAATTTGGACTTGACCCACCTTACCTTCTAAAGCCAACTTTTCCATTACCAGAAGATGAAGAGACACAAACACCTCCAAGTTCCACACTACCTATGCTTCCAATGCCACTTCAACAGCCAATAACACCTCCTCCTCCTCCTCCTTTTCCTGCTGGCCAAGATGGGGCCAATTTGACTCCAGCTTTCCCATTTCCTCACTTGCCTCCTCTACCCAAATTCCCTCCTTTTCCATTTATTCCTACCATGCCATCAATCCCTGAACTCCCCTCAATTCCTTTGCCTCCACAGTTTGTGGATTCAGGCTTTTCTTCACCAGGAATTGGAAATGAAGGTAGCCCGTGAAGCTATAATTGCCTTTTCCAGGTGGAACTAGCCAGTTTGCAAACTAACTATATCATCAGGTGGTTTGAGTAGGTTGGCAGCAAATGTTACGTGTCATGCTCGATCTTGTAGCTAGTTTCCTTTTCCATACAAATAATATGGGATTTTGCCAATATTGTTGATGTAGTAATTAATGAAGATCTATAATAACATGGTTGATGTTAACGTTGCAAATTGCCATGAACATACTGCTCCATGAGCATTCATCAAACTAATTCCATCAGCAGTTACAAAAAAGATAATGATAGGAAGATTAAGGGAAACATTACACAGTACTAGTTAGATACAAAAATAGAAATAAGATAAGAAAACACAGCAGGATAGACAGAAGCAAAACATGTCCCTTACATATGACTTGGTACCATCACAAAGTCACAGCTTATTGTTGTTTATTTATTTATTTATTTATTCTCCTCCTCCTCCTCTCTTTTTCCATGGCTATTTAGAGGTCACAAGGTACTCAAAAAAGTTCAAAAATTGATCATGCTGGAGGAGACGGAGGGAAAGGGATAGGTGGGAAAGGAAAGTCAGGAAGTGGAGGGACATTAGGAATGTCAAATGGAGGTGGAAATGGAAATTGAGGAAATGGGATTCCAGGAATTGGTATGTTTGGAAATGGTGGCAAGTTCTTCATCTCTCCCAATCCCTTCTTGGCATTGATTTTATCAAACTTCATAGGCTTTCCATTTTCTTCCTTGAGTTGGCGAGCATCAATCTGTAGTGCAAGACAAGTGATCAACAGAAACAAGCCTAACAAGAATATAGGTTTCAAGACCACTTTCGAGGAAGTTTTGGTAGCCATGACTAGGCAAAGTTTTGATGTCTAGCTCTCACCCTTGTGGGTTCATATATATACAGAGAGTTGCAAGTCACATTTATGAGTCAGCCTTCTCAATCTCTCTTTCTTTGTCTGTGTAAAAACTTGTTGAAACTCAAAACCTCTTGATGATTGTGCCAACAAGTGGAAGAGTCATAGAGACGAGAGCAAACAGGCCAGATTACTACAGAAATTAAATGCTGCTAAAGAGAATTGGAAAGAGTGCCAAGAAACATAATTTCATTGATCTTTCTGCTGAAACTTCCTCCATACATGCCCTTTATTATACTAAAAAGTAAGAAGCAAAAATGTCTTGGAAATGCGTATGCATAAAAAGTAGATACTTCTGCATGAAACCATTGCATGTGTCTATATAACCAGCAGCTAGCCATATTTATAGCCTGCAATTGTATCCCACTATTGCAGGTAAGAGAATCACCAGACAGTCTTTAAGTTTTGGACAGTACCAATCCCTACAAAGCTTATAACGATGACATAAAAACAAGGTTTTCTCAAATCCTAATATATCGTTTATCAATTCTCTCTGCGGTTTAGCTGTAATTTTAGAAATTGTAAGAGCATGATTTCTTTCTGTGTCAAATTTTAGGCCTTTGTTTATGCATTTTCATCTCCGTATGTGGTAAAGAAGAAAACAAAAACAAAAACAAAAACCCTCTTTAGATAAAGAAGTTCTTGACTCATGTCTCCCTCTCTGGTATACATATCTCTTTTGAGAAGTTCTGAATTCTTTCGTTTCCTGGGTTAGCTGTGTTTTCTCGGTTGTCTTTCGACATCTCCACTATATAGACACGCTTAATGACAGATTCCCAAAAAACACAGCCCAAATTACCCCCCCTAGATGTTCCAAGGGTGGAAGTGATTCAAAAAACACTATTTTCTGCGGCAGTGAATATCCCATTACTTGGAACTAAGAGCATCGCATAGAGCCTCAGAGACAAAATGTGTCATCAAAATTGCCTTGGAAAAGGCCATTTTTTGCAAAATGTTACGAGGATCTCTCTAAATTTTCTTTATCAGATTGCTAATGAACTTATCTAGATTTCTGACAAGACATTCAGTTACATATCTTAAACAAGGAAGACAAAATACAATTATTAATCAATTGTTATCAACATATCGCAAATGCTTTGACATTTACATGATAAAGAATGAATCAAAAAATTGGTTAAAGACAAATCACAAGCAAAAGGGAATGCTACAAAAAGCTACAAAAGCATATTACAGAAGACATCTCACCAGTCTCTCAGTCCTCAGCCGTTTGTCGTGGTATTATATGTGACTTTGACAATGACAGACAATGGAATGTTGAGAACATGACCCTGATCTCCAAATAGTCCTATCCTTCCATGGCTAGCAGTAGAACTATTCATTATTGCGTCAAAGAACACACTCAAGACTTGCCTTTCCCCACTGGCAATAGAGAAGCAGGCCGGAACCACCTTTACAGTCACTCCATAAGGAGCACTCCAACCAACTTTGTACGTTTCATTACCAGCAATGTTAGTCACGGATCTTTGGACCATTCTAGACTGATATAGTTTAGCGATTGTGATGGAGGGAAGATTCAGGTCAGTGCCATTGATGGTTGAGTTATAAGACAAACAATTTTGTCCGGTGTAGTTCAGGACCACAGGACTAGATCCGTTAATGCCACAAAGAAATGACATATAGTCATCATAACCTGAAAAAGCAGAGTATGAAGTTAGAATGAGATGCATGAAGTTCACAAGTAAATTAATAGATCACAGATAGCAAATGCAAAATTAAAATCCAGATTTTTTCTAGTAATAATTTATACAGTATTAAATTGATCTAGACTGATCTAGACTAGCCAAGGTGCCTCTTCCACTAGCAAAATATGGCTCTAGATAAAGTTCAAGGACGTATAGAATTAATGTTTGGACTACAAGAGTTTGAGCATCGATGAAAATCCTTCAATCAAATGTTTGATTTTATTTAAAAAATAAACTATTTAAAATGGGTTTAAAGACATCTTTAAACAACAACAAAAAAGCTTCACAATCATAGAGTAGTTGGGGTCGGCTATATGGATCCTTTTAAGACATCTTCAAAGGAGAAAAGATGCATGATTAATACATCCAAGGAGGCAAGGATAATATAGGTGGATAAAATATTTTCTACAGTGACAAGATAATAATTGCTACCATTACCAGATTTTAGGTACTACGGTAACTCCAACATCCTCAGTCAATAAATGAAGATGGGAAAAAATTACTTGACAACTAGTAAACAGGTTTATATGATAAATGTAAACTTACTGGAATCGAAAATCAAACCCGGATCAAGAGCAGCAGTTGCATTCACAAAACCACTTCCCATGTCGAATGGCGTGGCTGGAGACTGATTTAGATCTGGGTTGGCATAAGCACGCTGAGCCATTATTGGCCCACCATTATTGTCATATAAAGAAGCAGTTGAGGAAAGCGCAGAGGCAATTGCTGAAGGACTGAAACTGGGGAATTTTTGCTTGATCAGTGCAGCAAGCCCAGCAATATGAGGAGCAGCCATACTCGTCCCAGACATCATTGCAAAGTTCTCACCTAGAGGGTTCAGTTGACAGATTAAGATACATTTTACTTGTGTAAACCTTATAACTAACATGGAATCTCAATTGGACTGCTCCAGTATCCATATTCCTACCTTGAAATTCAACTGAGTCCGTGCCAAGTGAACTCCATGCAGCCCATATTGAATTTCCAGGAGCTACCAAGTTGGGTTTCAAAATGTCAGCATCATCAAGAAAACTATCTTCTGGATCCGGTCCTCTTGCAGAATAGTACACGACTTTGGGAGCAGAATTGGAGTAGTTAGCTTTAAGTCCACCTAAAATGCTTGCAACAGCACCAAATTTAGTAATTTGCTTTGTAGTTCCGTTCCTCTCCAAAGAAGAATTGTAGTATTGGAGTAAAACCTGCCACAAGGATCATTCAAGACTAAGATTTCACATAAGTGACAATTTCTTTTGAAGGGAAAAAACTCACAAAATGATATCATAGAAAGACCTTGCAAGCTAAACACAAAAAGAAAAGAATAGTCATTTGCCAGCAAACGCTAATGCACAGAAACCTTCACCTTGGAATCATCAGGGGATGGAATTATGATCCCAGGCACACTCATTGGAATTGGATTAAGCTGATAACCAATTACAAAAGGATCCATGTAGAACACCACCCCAGCTGCACTGAGGTTTTTGGCTGTTTCTACAGCTTGTTTGATTGTGGAAAGTCCAAGCACAAATCGAATTGAATAACTACAGATCAAGAGGTTTCCTTCGATAAAATCCTGATTGAAGGTACTGGAATCTTGACATTCACCCACATACATATCAGTAGTAACTGTTGTCTCATTGTTCACGGCATGAAGTGCAGAAACAAGGGTCAACATGGTGTCTTCATCTGTTCCCGCTGAAGGAAAACGAAGCAAGTATATTAGACTCTTATCTCAACGGAAATATGTAGAAAACTATTGATTAACAGGAAAATAATAGCATCAATTGCTGCTATGCATTTTACTCTGAGTTTCTTTGTTTGCAAGTTCATTTCAAAAGACTGTGTACAGAGAAACTAAGAAATGGAGTGATGATGATAATCTTACGTGCAAGTCCAACTCCATGAATGGTTACATTGTTGCCGAGTATTATAGAGTTACTATAAACTCTGTCATGAGAAGCCGCACCAACAGTGAAGATCCATGGACTGAAGGAAGACATGCTCTTAGGCGATGGCCCAGTATTGCCGGCAGCTTGCACAATAAAAATGCCAGCCTTCACAGCTGAGAGCAACGCCATGTCTATGGGATTAAAGAATGTTGCAATACCAGGAGGACGCCTGTTGGGAGTAATAGATAAACTTAAAACATCAACCCCATCCTGAGCTGCCTGCAAATAGAAAATAGGTGATAAATATTTAATTATGATGACCATATGAAGTGATATTCTAGCAAGGCAATCTCCAGAAATTTTCTTTCTTCTATCTGTTTGTAGAGTCGAGCTACTCCAACAATCCCAACTAGTTGGTAGGGAACCTTCTCTTGCTTGTCATTTAGCAAAATTGCTCTACTTGGAAAGATAGAGCAGTTTCCCAAGCAATTAGAACCTATTAAATCTGGCCGTAATGAGGCAAACATCAAATTGGGTGGCCTGAAGACAAGAGGCAACAGCCATTTGATGAGCTCAAAACTGTCTAGATGAAGGCCAAGTTCAGTCACAGTCCATAAACGAACAAGACATATTGATAATCAGCAGCATATAAATCGATCAAATGCCCCAGGCAGTTTCAACTTTCAAAGTTCTTTCATCTTATGAAAAATTGTGTAACACAGTAACAGAATCATTTGCAGAAACAGACCAGATTAAATATATGTACCTGATCTATAGCAGCAACAACATCAGCAGCGAAGCCTCCAAAACTCTTATACAATGCCTTGTAAACAGAAACACTGGAAAAGATGAGCATGCAATTAATACAAAAGAAGAACTACTGCAAGTAAAAGCTTTACAAAAGTGAGATTTTCATTATATGATAAACAGCAATTACTGTGCACGAGGAGCCATCCCACTGGCATTCCCAAAACAATGTCCAGCAACTATCACTGGAATCCCATGGTTTCCTGCAGCAACAGAGGCAGTATGCCTGAAAAAAAAGATAAGATTCACTAAGACTAACTGTGTATTGAAGAATTAGATGAACATGTTTACTGTGTTACATATCATGGAATCACAAGAGCTGGAATTGGATCAAGATCTTTACAATAATGCATGTCAAGGAACCACCAGTGTTGGTTCTATCAACAATGAAATGAGCGCACACTTACGTTCCATGACCATCACCATCAAATGGAGAAGCATAGTCCAGACTTGAATTGAAAATTCCCCTGGTGATAGCAGATGCTGCAAAATGGCGTGCCCCAATCAGCTTCCTATTGCAGGAACCAGAAGGGAAATCTCGAGTAACCTCACAAATGCCTGAAAAATGGCTAGGGACTGGATATGAGTTCAAAGATATGTCATCAGCGAAGCTGGGGTGAGTTGGATCGATGCCAGTATCAACAAAGCCAATCACAATTCCTTCACCGGCAGTTTCATATCCACCTGCTTTGACCCAAGCCCCTTGTGGCAGGCCCAGGAACTGTGGAGTGTGTGTGGTTGCAGTTCTAACAGAGAAATCCAACGCCACATTTGCCACTTCTCTCCTCCTCGAAAGCTTAAAGGCCTTAGAAAATGATATGTACAACCAAATTAAGAATTTCAGTTTTTTCTTTCCAAACAAGAACATAAATTCCCATCACAAAAATAAAGCTCGCAGGGACTTTGTTATGCTACATACAGAAATATATATAAAACAAGCTACAAATCGAAGATTTTACAAGTTCTGTAGCCAAGACCCAATAGCTATACATAAAAAATACATTAGTAATAGAAGCATCATCAATGTGCTAACCCACACAATTATGGTCACTTAATGATGATGAATGATGATTTATGCATACCTGTTCCGGGGTAACAAGAACAGCAAACCCATTAATCAAGTAGTGATAGCTGTACAGCTTGAGATACTTCTCCCCTCTCAACACCCTCCTCAATAATGAATCATGAACTCGAGCAACATATGAACTAGAACTCCAGTTGGATCTCGAATTATCCCTGAAAATACAGCAAAATCATTCAAAAACATAATTAATTAATCAAGTTTCTGTCAACTAGTTCATCCTCCCCAAAAGGAATACAATTGAAGGGACAAACTGTAAGGGGGAAGCATGGATTTCAAGCACAATCATTGGCTATGTTAGGTGAATTATAGACAAATAATTAAACAAAAAAAGTAAAATCTGGCTAAGCACTCGTCAATTCACACTCTGTGATCCTAATTAATCCCGCCAAAATATGGAGGCAACGGTCAATTCCTCAACTAGTTATTACAGAAGAGTTCAAGAAACAAACAATCAATAGTAAAGCTGGAAGGGATAGAAAGGAGAAAATAAATAAGTCATGTTTGTTAAGGAAGTAAATCCTTATCCAGTGATGTATGAAAAGCACAACCTTACACAAAGTCCAGAGAAACCCCACATAAGGAACAAGAGGACCCAGTTAGAGCAGACAAGACGGCAGCAATAAAAACTCAAACAGTTAGCGGCAAACAAGAAACTTACATTTCATCAGCATCTAGCTACTTCTTTATTGGAGACAAAATGACCAACATGAAATTAAACTAAAAAAAAAAAAACCTAGTACATGCAACAAAAACACACAAAATTACCAAAATTTTCGTCATTAGACAAGAAAACACATAAAAGCACAACAATTTCACATATTACAAACCATAAAATGTCACCAATTTAACTAACCAAGACAAGACAGTCACTAAGATTAAAAGAAACACAAAATGAAGCAATAAAGTTAGTACCTTCGATTGTGAAATTGATTTGGATTTCTAGGAACACCATGCTTGAAAACATTAGTATTCTTTCTAAGCTTTCCATAGTAATGAGAAGCAGGAGCTTGTTTAAGAGTAACAATGTAAACAGCTGTAGTTTCATTGTCTGAACCATCATCAACCTGACACAAAGCGCCTGCTAACAACCCCAGAGTAAGCACCATTACCATTAAATGCACCAAGTAGATACCTTCCATTGTCAAACACCAAAACACAACAAAAGCGTAACTCTTTAACAACAAGAAGATCAACAACAACTCATGATGCACTTCACTTTTCAAGAACCAAACTTTTGTTCAAGAAACTAAAGAAACCCCACAAAAGCAAAAACCCTTATGTGGAATAGTTTGGAAACAGCTTTGAAGAAGTGGAAGTACAGAAAGAACCCACTAAGCTTCTTCCACTGGCAGAGAAGCTACAAGTGATCGTGGAGGGAGGAAGAAAGTACCCTTTAGTTCACTTTTGAGAAAGATGGAGAGTAGAAGTATTAATAGAAGAAATATTATAGCATAGAAAAAGAAGCTACTGTTCAGAATTTTCTTGGGGACTGTGAAGATGAACGTTTTGTTTAATAAAAAGTTACAAAAATATTGGATTGATGACGAACGATTTCTTGTCTTTTTCTTTCCTTTTTTGTTTTTTTTTACCGACATTGTTTAGGCCATTCTACGCGAATGACTAATCCTACATACTGAAATTAATGATTAGATAAGTAAATGTTTTTAATGATCTTGTAATTTATAACACTTTAATTAGGAAGTTTTAGAAAATAAATCTAGATTTTGACAAAAAATATATATCTGCTGAGCAATAGATCTGGAGGTCCATGATCGAATGAGAAAATGTTATAAATGAAGGGAATATTTTTTTTGGGGGGGCAGAAAATGTGGGGAAAAAAGAATAGAGCAAGACAAAAATGGGATGAGGAAATATGTGTGGAAAATGATAGTTAGGTCAATGGGTCAGCCTTTTATTTTTATTTTATTTTTTGGCCCTCTTTGTTTCATTATCCCCAACGTTCCAATTTCACGAGATTTTGTCTTTGCCTTCACCCGTGACACTATTTGTACCCATGCACTATTTGATTCATGTTTCGTACCTCTGTCGCAACACGTTAAAATTTTGATTTCTTTTCTTTTTAAAAAATATTTTTTAATATCTTTTTTTTATTGTTTTAATATATCGACATCAAAAATAAGTTATAAATAATATCACATTTAATGAATTAAATACTATATAATATTTTGTACCTTTAGAGCATATAGTTACTGTCTCAGACACGACAAAAGGAGAGACGATATGAGTAAATAAGATATTTTATTTGTTTTCAGTATCTTAAAATAATATAAATTCATTCTAAATTAAATTATCTCGTAATATATTTATTCTATACGTATTACACACAACGTGGGACAATGCACAAAATATTTTGCATGATAATAAATAATCATTGTGAAAGAATGAGAGAAGCTCTATGGGGTGTGTGTGGGGGTGGCAGGCAGTGCAATGAACACCGAAGGTGACGGTGGTGGTGCACATGTGAAAGTGGAAAACATGGGGGATTTTGGCATCGAATTCTAACCTCCATTTCGGTGGAATCCTTCTTTATGAGGCCATGATTTTCTTGGTGTCGAGGTGGTGGGTACGGTGGGTCATCCGATCATGCCATCATCATCTTCAACGTACTGTGTTAATGGAGACTATTTTCTTTAAATATTATAGTCGTTAGGGTCCCTTCTGTGCTCAAAAGAACCCTTCCCCACCATCATTAGCATCACTTTCTCTGTGATTCTAATCAATGGCCGCCTCCATGTGAGTTGATGAAAATGGGTCAGCTTGACCATGCCATGTTTTGTGTGATAAAACCAAAAGGTGAGAGAGCAGCAGCTTCATCGCATCCTAAAATGTTGAGCTTTAATGCTTCTCAATCTCTTCTTCTTCACTTTTTTCGTCTTAGTTCATGTCCCAATCAAGATTTCCTTTTTCTTCTGGATTTAAAGGTATATTTTTCGCGTTGATATGATGCTTAAAGTAGCGTTTGATCACTCTTTCACTTTTTAAAGAAATGAAAATAATGACTGTAGAGAAAACAGGCTCCTCGAAAAGTTGCTTCAAATAAATAGATTCCATTGAATCCTAATATCAAAATTAAAATGTTTAATTGTTCAAAGGCTATGAGTTTTTTAAAAAAAAAATCATTAATTTAATTTTCATAAATCTCAAAGTTATTGAAGTTTTTTATAGTCATTAACTTTAAAACTCATAAAATTAATTGAGATACATACAAGTTAGCTTGGACACCCACGATAATAATAAAAAAATTTAGAATGTCCAACTATCTTCTTTGATCAAATTTGTCCCTTGTAATATACTTGATAAAGAAGATTTTTGCTGTGTTCCATCATTATTATTTGATCTTGTTTGTTCTATTCATGTTAAAGGGATTAAAAAGAGTAATAATTGGAATGTATTCTGAATAGAATGTCCTTTTCTATAGTTAATCACGAGTAAAAGCCCTGTGCCCTAGCTAGCCGTTGGACCTACTAACTTTGTGATTCGTGAATCCATAATGACATCGATCGGTGGACATTATGAAGAACTTGTTAGAGATTTTTGTTGGAAGTTTGATGATTATTTTCTGTAATTCTTATATTTCAGCCATTGATTTAATAAATGTAAGTATGCTATTAATATAATTTCAAGTGAATTTTTAACATATAAAAAAAAGATTTTAATACTATAGATTTATATACTTTGATATCATGAAAAACATTAAACAGAATTGTAGTTTTGCACACCCTTTTCATAGAAGGGTTATGTTGTTTTTTTATATTAATTTTAATTTTTTATTCCTTGATTTTTTTAATAATAAATAAAAACTTAATATTGCAAAATTTGGTATTAATTGACATCGGATAATTAAGGTTGTGTTTGTTTTTGTGGTTTAATCGTGTTTTTAAAAAAATTTAATTTTTTTAATTTTAAATTATTATTTTTGTATTTTTGTATTGTTTTAATGTTTTGATATTAAAAATAAATTTTAAAAAATATAAAAAACTTTTTAAAGTATTTTCATATAAAAATATTTTAAAAAATAATATTTATCATAATCTCAAACACACTCTAAATAAACAAATAAGAAAAATAAGAAAATAAGTTGGAGGAGTTAACAGAACGTGATTTTAAAGAGCTAAATTGAAAAGAAAAAATGTACAGTGACCGAAGTGCAAAATAATAAAAATCTCAAGGACTAAGAGTGAAAGAATGGGCTATGAACAGTAACACGAAGGGAGCTACAAGCTATCAACAATGAAAAACATGTCTGTTTTAGTTTATTTGTTAATGTTAATTCCTTGGACTTGGGCTCTGCTGTTGTTTGCAATGGAGAGATTTATTACATTGGGCCAGATAGAACAAGGCTATCCTGTAAAGTGATACCATGGCTTTGGGCTCTGAAACACCTCTCTCTTGGGGTGTCAATGGCAGTCTTTTTATGAAATCTGGTAGTTGTTTGATGTTTACCAGAAAACAGAAACGGATAAGAGAAGAGGGAAAACA
>Ga0307516_10001861_pt1 | contig 28934 bp, 34 predicted proteins | sample 19_EM_MG_FD_203310 | JGI IMG/M metagenome (GOLD analysis project Ga0307516, IMG submission 203310) | Populus trichocarpa ectomycorrhiza microbial communities from riparian zone in the Pacific Northwest, United States - 19_EM | ecosystem: Host-associated > Plants > Roots > Unclassified | place... | reverse complement strand
CCACCATAAAAAGAAAGAGGTTTCTCTCGGAAACAGGGGAGAAACCAGCACAAACATCCTCACCAACACTACCCACCGAACCCACAAACAAGATCTAAGATTATTCCGTTGTGAATTATCGAAAGTAGCCTGATCACCCTTGATTCTCCCCCGCACTCCGGTTACGAAACAACCCCAGTGTCACACTTCAACACTGACCAGAAAATCACCTTCGGCTTTGACCAACAATCAGGACAGCCCCAACCATACAGGTGTGGGCTGCTCCAGGGATTCCCAGTCTCCCCAGCCCTGTTCCTCATCTACAGCAATGCCATGCTGGCGAGGACCCATCAACCCCACGACGCGATCGACACATCCGATGTAGACGACGTATGCATGGTCCAAATGTCGACAACAATCACCAGAGCCAACACACTCCTCGAAGAAAGGACTGAAGAACACCTCAGCAGGGGAGTCCACCTTGGACTAACCTTCGCACCACCCAAGACCAAACTGCTCTACTGTGTCCCTCTCACCAGCAAAGATAAGAACAGGAGCCTTAGCATACACCCCCCTCTCAGAATCAACAACAACACCATTGTGGCCACATGACAAATCAAGTACCTAGGAGTGCACATCGATGAATCACTCAGCTTCCTACACCATGCCACCATGGCAGCGGCCAAGGGCAACCGGGCCCTCGGCAGCCTCAACTTCCTACGACACCGCTCACGGAGCATCCCCGCACATGTCGCCCACCACCTGGCAATGACGGCGATCCTCCCCACAATGTTCTGGGCATCACCAGCATGGTGGACGGGCACCCCGATGATCACTGCAACCTTACATACCACCTACAACTCAGTCGCCCAATGGATTACAGGACTCCCCCTCAACACCAGAACGACAAACCTCATCACACTATCACAACTCCCGTCAATAGAGGCGTACCTGGACTACCTATCCCTGCGATACGCCATACGACTCCGCTTCCTCCCCCAACACCATGCTCTGGGCCCACCACAAGCCCTATCAGAAACCCACCCCAACCTCCCAGGACTCCACCGCCTTTACGCACTTAGCAAGCACTTAGTACAAGGCAAACTAGAGAACCGCACTACCACCTCGACAGTGGACGGAACCAATGTGCTCCCCTCCCCAAACCCAGATAAAACAACAACACCCCAACAGCTCCATGAAGAATGGCTCCACACGCTACCAAACCACACCGTCGTCATCTACACGGACAGCTCCAAACCCGAGAATGGGTCTGTCGGGTGTGGGTGGGCAACCTTCCACTGCGGTGACCAACAACTATACCAGCTGGGGGAAGGTAGCTGCCACCTAGGCAGCTGGGCTGAGATGTACGATGCCGAACTCCATGCAATCCAAGATGCAGTCACATCCCTCCTCACTACCACCGCACCACGAGCTACAGCAATTATCTACGTGGACAACCGGGCGGTACTCAAAACACTACAATTCAACTAACACAACAACGAATACGTCCGCTGAGCCCTGGAAATGATTAGCCACCTCAGCCTACTGGGCTGGGAGATCTCCACCACCTGGTGCCCCTCCTACTGTAACATCAAGGGAAACAAACGAGCCGACACACGCGCCAAACGGGGAGCCACCTCTGCCGTTCCCTGCCGCTTCGCGTTCACCACCAAGACATGGCTACTGGCTCAAGCACGAGCGGAGCTCCTCTGACTGTGGAAAACAGAACTACCACTCTCAAAGCCCTCATTCAAGTTTCCCAGCCACCTCCACGGAGCGAACTGGGCCGATACACAAGCAATATGGAGAGTCTTCAGCAACTGATCACCCTCCGACCCACCCCCCAACATCACAGCAGACCCATGCCCCTGTGGCACGGACCTTACCTCCTCTCACCACCTACTACAAGACTGCCCGCTGCTGACGCCGCAGCGGGTACTCCTCTGCAAAGCTACCACAGGAGATATTCGGTTCCTGGAATTCATCACCGCACCTGAAAACACAAACCCGCTGCGCCACTTCCTACGGGCAACAGGCCTGGACCACTCTGCGCTTATCCGGTTCGATGGAAACCACAACACACCAGACTGCACCGATGTTAGTGACCCGGACTCCCCCGAGCCGGACTTCAGTGCTTTCGAACCATAAACAATATCACGACCGACATGACGAATGGGAGGAAGGACAGAGGCGATTGGTTTCTTTTGTACTGTCAGAGAGTTTCCTGGTTTCCTTATTCTGTGTCATGCGTTGCGATCCTTAATTCCTGTCCTGCTTGTTCTTTTCCTTGGTGCATATACTTATTCGGCAGTCGGGAAAGATGGAAGCCCCATGGGGGTGGTACGGCGAGGAGGAGCGCATAAAACCTGTAGTGTTAAAGCGCGATAGATCGAAATCAAATATTCTCCTCAACCCCACCCTGACCTTTTCGCCTCGAACTTCTCTCTCCCTCCATCGAACACACCCAAATCAATCTCAAAACGTTCCTAGAGAGTCTGCCTACAGCTCCATTAGCTGGAAAGTTGATTCCTTCGATTTTGGTTTTCGACCCCCACCACCCGACCCCCCCTCAGTGATCACGGGCCCTGCGTATCCGCCCATCACCAACACGGTCACAGCCTTCCTCATGCTACCCTCCGGCCACGGCCTGGGATCCAAAGACATTTCTCCGGTTCCTCCTCGTTTTGAACCTAGAGGCAGTTACGTTCGCACGTCTGCCAAGCGCCCCTGTGAGGACAGCGACCCTGAATCAGACTCCAAGAACAAAGATAACACTGAAGCAGATACTATGGAGCAGATGGACTTTCAGAACACTGCTACTCAGCATATCACCAGTACCCAGGCGCTCGGTGATGCTGATGACAACCCAGGCTATGGCTACCTTGGATCCGATTTGCCACCTCCACTCATGCCTGAACATGCAGCCCTCCGCACCGATTTCCAGATGATTACCGGATTGGCTAAGGACAGGCTCTACGAATGTTTCAACGCAACTCTCGAAAAGACCACCAGCCAGCTATAGGGCCAGATGCTTTCCCTGAATGCCCGAGTCTCCATACTTCAAGGACGGCTACTTGCCTGTCATGCAACCACCCAGCACGCCGCAGCAAAAACGATGGCTGTCCCGCTCCCAGCCAAGAAGGATCCAAAGCGAAAGAAGGAAAAGCTGAATACGAATCAAACTGCATCCAAGCCTACTGCAAACAATGGTCCTATATATGCCGCGGTAGCAAGTACCATGACTCTCAGCCCCACTCCAGCACTGAGCCAGGTCGACACCAGGGGATGGACAACTACACCCAAACTGATCCCCACAATCTACCCAAAGGCCGAACGCGAAGTATCATGCTACTTTGCCACCGATGAAACCAATACCGCCCCTTCTGAACAAGACCATACCATGAGACAGGCTGCAGCAGATGCCGCACTTTGTCGAGTTAACTCCGCTTTCATTGACACCAAAGATGTTGATGTCCCTCCATTCATCCGTGCACGGGTGACAACACGTGGTGCAATCATCTTCACGACAAGCAACTGTCAAAGCAACATAATCTACGAGGACTATGTTACGATTATCGCTGATGCCCTCTCATACCATGGTAAGTGTGAGAAGGTAGAGATTGGAAAGCGGTTTAGCCAGTTCCTACTTCACAGAGTCCCCACCCACTTTTCCCTGCCCGAAATCTCTGACAGCATTGCTACAAACTGTTAAAAACCTGACCCCAACTTCCATTCTTGGTCTTGGGCTCGACAGGCAACGTAGCTCCTCGGCGTGCGTTTCTCACTGGCGAGGCGTTGTGCTTCCAGCCTTCCGTACGGCCGTGCTAGGTCTTACGCAGTCTTCGTCCACTGCCACCTGGTGGTCTTTACTGTAGCACGGTATCATTCTCTCATTGTTCTAGAGCGATCTCGGATCGCTACTCGTATCTCGGTATCATTTGGTGCAAATGATTCCCACTCACTCCTCGTGCTCGTCCTCCTTCATGCTCGGCGTGGCAGCGTGGTTGTCGTCTTTCTTGATGCCCGGCGTGGCATCGTCGTTGTCGTCTTCCTTCCTGCCCAGCGTGGCCTGCGGTATACGCGGCAGACTTTCCTCATGCGTGGCGGTCTTCCGTCCTGTCCAGTGCGGCCTTCGGTATGTGCGGCGGTCTTCCGTTCTGCTCAGCGCGGCATGCGCGGCGTTCTTCCTTTCTGCCTGGGGCGGCATGCATGGCGGTCTTCCTTTCCGCTCGGTACGGCATACGTGGAGGTCTTCCGTTCTGTCTGGCGTGGCCTGGTATGCGCGGCGGTGTTCCGTTCTGTCTGGCGCGGCCCAGTGTGAGCGGCAGTATTCCGTTCTGCCCGGCGCGGCATAGGTGTTCCGTTCTGTCTGGTGTGGCCCGGTGTGCATGGCGGTCCTCCGTTCTGCTCGGCGCGGCATGCGCGGCGGTCTCATGTTCCGCCCAGTGCGGCATACACGGCGGTGTTCCATTCTGTCTGGCCCGGCCCGGTATGCATGGCGGTGTTCCGTTCTGCCCAGCGCGGCATAGGTGTTCCGTTCTGTCTTGTGCAGCCCGGTGTGCACGGTGCTTCTCCATTCTGCCCGGCACGGCACGCGTGGCGTTCTTCCGTTCTGCTCGGTGCGGCATACGCGGCGTACTTCCGTTCTGCTCGGGGCGGCATGCGCGGCGGTCTTCCGTTCCATCTGGTACGGCATACGCGGCGTTGTTCCGTTCTGTCTGGTGCGGCCCGGTATGCGCGGTGGTGTTCCGTTCCGACTGGCGCGGCCCGGTGTACGCGGCGATGTTCCGTTCTGCCCGGCGCGGCATAGGTGTTCCATTCTGTCTGGTGGGGCCCAGTGTGCGCGGCGGTCCTCCGTTCTGCCCGGCGCGGCACACGCGGCATTCTTCCGTTCTGCTCGGTGCGGCATGCGCGGCAGTCTCCCATTCCACCCGGTGCGGCATACGCGGTGGTGTTCCATTCTGTCTGGCGTGGCCCGGTGTGCACGGCGGTGTTCCATTCTCTCTGGCGCGGTCCGGTGTGCGCGGCGATGTTCCATTCTGCCCGGCACGGCATAGGTATTCCGTTCTGTCTGGCGCGGCCCGGTGTGCGCAGCGGTCCTCCGTTCTGCCCGGCACGGCACGCGCGGCGTTCTTGCGTTCTGCTCGGTGCGGCATGCGCGGCGTTCTTCCATTCCGCCTGGGGCGTCATGCACGGCGGTCTCCCATTCCGCCTGGTGCGGCATACGCGGCGGTGTTCCGTTCTGTCTGGCGTGGCCTGGTATGCACGGCGGTGTTGCGGGTCCGTCATAGGTGGTCCCGGATCACTCGTCATGCTGCCGGATGACCCGGTGATCATCGGCGCGAGTGATCCGAGATCCCGGCGCTGCTCTCGTCACGCCGCTCAGAGATGTGTGAAGGTAGGTCAAGGTAGATAGATAATCATATCTTGATGTCGTTCGTCGTAGGCGATCCCGGATCAATTCGTTGCACTGCCGGATAACCTGGTGGTCATCGGCGCAAGTGATCTGAGATCCCGGCGCTGGTTTTGTCACGCCGCTCAGAGATGGGTAAAGCTAGATCCAGGTGTATAGATAATATATTGCGGGGAGAAGAATCTCCAGACTAGCTACCGTGCCCCTTCCTTTTTACTTTTTCCTCCGCTGTGGACATCACAGTCTCACCCGCAAGACGACACTGTATTCCCTTCATGACTCAATTGCTGTACCCAAAGAAACACACGATCGTACTCGACTCGCACCCCCTTTGCCCCGCAACAGACTAACGCGAGGCAGACATGCAAACAGTACGGAAGCGACAAGAAAAACATACAACCGGAAACACATAAGGAGAAGGAGTGACGCAAATAGAGTAAGGCAAGACACACAACAGTAAGGAAACAACAAGGTAAGCAAATAAACCTAATACAGAGTGAAGCGAGGCAGACAACACAGAAGGAAAGGGATCCTGGTCAGCCGGCGACTAGGCCCAGGGTTCTGACTGACAGTGCTGCCGGAGCGTTATCTGAGGAACCGGGGTGATACGCCTTAGACGCGCAGGACAACGACGGCGGCACCTGCGGCGACGCCGAGCTTGTTGTGCCAGATTCGTGACAGTACGTCCCCTGTCCAGACCGAAGCTCCGGCGAGCTCAGGGCGGCTATGCGCGACCGGCCGGCGATAGATGCAGACGGGGCAGCTGGGCTATTGTTGGGTTTGGAGTTGTTGATTCAGGCGTTGTTGTTCGTTGATGATTTCCGCCAGGGTACGGGCGAACCCCTGGAGCTGCTGTTGGTCGGCCTCGTGCTGGCCACGTATGGTTTGGGCCAGGAGGCGCTGGATCCCGTAGTTGTGGCGGGCTTCTTGGGTGATGGTTTGATGTATTGTGGTGACGATTTCCCCTAGAAGGCGAATCTGTTCGTCCTGGGGTGTGGCGTTGGCGGCTGCGGCGGCGTGGGGTTCTTGATCTTCTTCGATAGGGCGTGGGAGTTCACTTCCCATGTACTCACACGCCGCTCGTTGTTCTCGCGGTATCTGTCACGCCCGGCGTGGTCTCTTTGCAGCTCTTCTCACACGCCTTACATGGGCTCGTTGTTCTCACGGTATCCGTCACGTCTGGCGTGGTTTCTTTGCAGCTCTTCTTACACGCCTTGCGTGGGCTCGTTGTTCTCGCGGTATCCGTCACGCCCGGCGTGGTCTCGTCGCGGTCTTCTCACACGCCTTTGCATGGGCTCGTTGTTCTCGCCGTATCCATAACGCCCGGCGTGGTCTCTTCGCGGCTCTTCTCACACGCCTTGCATGGGCTTGTTGTTCTCACGGTATTCGTCACGTCCAGCATGGTCTCTTCGCGGCTCTTCTCACATGCCTTGCGTGGGCTCGTTGTTCTCGCGGTATCCGCCACGCCCGGCGTGGTCTCTTCGTGGCTCTTCTCATACGCCTTGCGTGGGCTCGTTGTTCTTGCGGTATCCGTCATACACGGCGTGATCTCTTCGCGGCTCTTCTCACATGCCTTGCGTGGGCTTGTTGTTCTCGGGGAGTGGTGGTCGCAGCGCCGGTCACGGGGATAGGGAGGTGGGTCTGTGGACAGAGATAATAGATTGCGTGTTCTCTTTCCTTTCCGCCAGTCCACGCACTCGCGTCTCAGTGTCGTTGCGGTATTCGATGTCACGGTAGCAGTATTCGGCTTCGCAGTAGCGTTATTCGGCTTCGCTCTAGTTTCCTCACGCAGGGCGTGGTATTGTTGCGGTATTCGACTTCGCTGTGGCGGTATTCGGCTTCGCCCTAATCTCTTCACGCCCGGCATGGTATCGTTGGGGTATTCGACTTCGCAGTGGCGGTATTCGGCTTCACCCTAATCTTCTTCACGCCCGCCGTGGTATTGTTGCGGTATTCGACTTCGCTGTGGCGGTATTCGGCTTCGCCCTAATCTTCTTCACGCCCGGCGTGGTATCGTTGCGGTATTCAACTTCACTGTGGCGGTATTCGGCTTCGCCCTAATCTTCTTCACGCTCGGCCTGGTATTCTTGCGGTATTCGACTTCGCTGTGGCAGTATTCGGCTTCGCCCTAATCTTCTTCACGCCCGCGTGGTATCATTGCGGTATTCGACTTCGCTGTGGCGGTATTCGGCTTCGCCCTAATCTTCTTCACGCCCGGCGTGTTATCGTTGCAGTATTCGACTTCGCTGTGGCGGTATTAGGCTTCGCCCTAATCTTCTTCACGCCCGGCGTGGTATCGTTACGGTATTCGTTGCTATTGCACACTAGTTTCTGATGTGGGCATCGTGAAGTGCCTAGGCAGCCACGCCCGGCCGCCTCTGTCTTCGTGGGCTTCCCAGCTAACTCTATTCTTCCACCTCTTCTTCTTCGGCATCATATCTGTCGAACACCGGTTCTGGGTGTCCCCGGCGGCAAGTGGCCAGGTGTCCTGGAACGCATCGAGCGATTCCAATGTTTCCCTTCCTTCCAGAGTTTCCGGCGTTTGCTAGTCGTTTCAGGTGTTTTCGACGTTTCTGGTGCTTTTATTGTTTCTGACGTTTTTCGTGAAAGCTTGCTACTGACAGCAATACTCGGAACTGGTTTTGTCGAAGCTTCATATCCCTTTTCCAGGGAGAGTCTCCTGACTCTCTAGCAAGTATCTTTGTCTTGCCGGCACTTTTCTGGGCAATATTTGATGTCAAAACCAACCGTTGGCTGGCCGTTCGCATCACTGGCCGCGTCGTCAATTGAGGCCGTACTTGGCCGTTTGTAACCCCTTTTGCATCAACATCACTGTTTGTGATTCGTCAGACATCCATTCATAATCCGTTCGGTAGTCGAAGCATAGCCGCCAGCCCTCCTTTTCAACTCGTACTGGCGTGCCCGTTGGTGACGTCTGTATGCGGGTCTTGCAGCTCTTCTTGTTTGGACGGTGTTAGTCCCAATTACGATGGGATAAAGAAGTCGCTGTGTTCCACGGGTCCGCTCTCTTTGTGGGTTTTTCTTCTTCCCAGCTTCCTGCATTTTCCGGTGTTTTTCGGTGTGTTTCGGTGTTTTTCTGGCTTCCCTTTGGTGTAGCTGGGCTCTCTGGCCTCGGTGCAGCGGCGTTTCGATGTCGGTGACATTTTCAATTCGCTACTCTTATTTTTCTGGGTCTGGTGAATCCACTGTGGATTCCGGTTTCTCGAGGATTTCCCACTACATCAGGTGTCGATTGGAGACCCAATATAATGCCAAAAACCTGACCCCGACTTCCGTTCTCTGACTTGGGCTCGACAGGCAACGTAGCTCCTCGGCGTGCCTTTCTCACTGGCGAGGCGTCGTGCTCCCAGCCTTCCATGCGGCCATGCTAGGTCTTACGCGGTCTTCGTCTACTGCCACCCGGTGGTCTTTACTGTAGCATGGTATCATTCTCTCGTTCTTGAGCGATCTCGGATCGCTACTCTTATCTCGGTGTCATTTGGCGCAAGTGATTCCCACTCACTCGTCGTGCACGTCCTCCTTCATGCCTGGCGTGGCATCGTGGTTGTCGTCTTTCTTCATACCCAGCGTGGCATCGTCGTTGTCGTCTTCCTTCCTGCCCGGCATGGCATCGTTGTTGTCGTCTTCCTTCCTGCCTGGCGTGGCCTACGGTATACGCGGCAGACTTCCCTCATGCGCGACGGTCTTCCGTCCTGTCCGGTGCGGCCTTCGGTATGTGCGGCGGTCTTCCGTTCTACTCGGCGCGGCATGCGCGGCGTTCTTCCTTTCTGCCTGGGGCGGCATACGCGGCGGTCTTCCGTTCCGTCCGGTGCGGCATACGCAGAGGTCTTCCGTTCTGTCTGGCACGGCCCGGTATGCGCGGCGGTGTTCCGTTCTGTCTGGCGCGGCCCAGTGTGCGTGGCGGTGTTCCGTTCTGCCTGGCGCGGCATAGGTGTTCCGTTCTGTCTGGTGCGGTCCAGTGTAGGCGGCGGTCCTCCGTTCTGCACTGCACGGCACGCACGGCGTTCTTACGTTCTGCTCGGCATGGCATGCGCAGTGGTCTCCGGTTCCACCCGGTGCGGCATACGCGGCGGTGTTCCATTCTGTCTGGCGCGGCGCGGTATGCGCAGCGGTGTTCTGTTCTGCCCACCGGGGCATAGGTGTTCCGTTCTGTCTGGCGCGGCCCGCCGGTGTGCGCGGCAGTCCTCTGTTCTGCCCAGCGCGGCATGCACGGCGTTCTTCTGTTCTGCTCGGCGTGGCATGCACGGCGTTCTTCCATTCTGCCTGGGGCGGCATGGGCGGCGGTCTCCCGTTCCGCCCGGTACGGCATACGCGGCGGTGTTCCGTTCTGTCTGGTGCGGCCCGGTATGTGTGGCGGGGTTCCGTTCCGTCTGGCGCGGCTCGTTGTGTGTGGCGATGTTCCGTTCTGCCCGGCGCGGCATAGGTGTTCTGTTCTGTCTGGTACGGCCCGGTGTGCACGGCGGTCCTCCGTTCTGCCCGGCGCGGCACGCTCCGCGTTCTTCCGTTCTACTCGGCACGGCATGCGCGGCAGTCTCCAGTTCCGTCCGGTGGGGCATACGCGGCGGTGTAATATTCTGTCTGGTGCCGCCCGGTATGCACGGCGGTGTTCCATTCTGTCTGGCGCGGCCCGGTGTGCCTGGCGATGTTCCATTCTGCCCGGCGCGGCATAGGTGTTCCGTTCTGTCTGGTGTGGCCCGGCGCGGCACGCGTGGCGTTCTTTCATTCTGCTCGGCGCGGCATACGTGGCGTTCCTCCGTTCCGCCCGGGGCGGCATGCGTAGCGGTCTCCCGTTCCGCCCGGTGCGGCATATGCGGCGGTGTTCCATTCTGTCTGGCGCAGCCCAGTATGCGCGGCGGTGTTGCAGGTCCGTCATAGGTGGTCCTGGATCACTCGTCGTGCTGCCAGATGACCCGGTGATCATCAGCGCAAGTGATCTGAGATCCCGGCGCTGCTCTCGTTACGCCGCTCAGAGATATGTGAAGGTAGGTTAAGGTAGATAGATAATCATGTCTCAATGTCGTTCGTCGTAGGCGATCCCAGATCTCTTCGTCGTGCTGCCGGATGACCAGGTGGTTATTGGCACAAGTGATCCGAGATCCCGGTGCTCGTTTCGTCACGCTGCTCAGAGATGGGTAAAGGTAGGTCCAGGTGTATAGACAATATATTGCGTGGAGAAGAATATCCAGACTAGCTACCGCGCCCCTTCCTTTATACTTTTTCCTCCGCTGTGGACATCACAGTCTCGCCCGCAAGACCACACCGTATTCCCTTCATGACTCAATCGCCGTGCCCAAAGAAACACACAATCATACTCAACTCGCACCCCCTTCACCCCGCAACAGACTAACGCGAGGAAGACACACAAACAGTACAGAAGCGACAAGAAAAACATACAACCGGAAACACATAAGGAGAAGGAGCGATGCAAATAGAGTATGGCAGACACACAACAGTAAGGAAACAACAAGGTAAGCAAATAAATCTAATACAGAGTAAAGCGAGGCAGACAACACAGAATGAAAGGGATCCTGGTCGGCCGGCGACTAGGTCCAGGGTTCTGACCGACAGCGCTGCTGGAGCGTTATCTGAGGAACCGGGGTGATGCGCCTTAGGCGCGCAGGACAACGATGGCGGCACCTGCAGTGACGCCGAGCTTGTTGTGCCAGATTCGTGACACAAACTACCACCAACTTGTACAGGTAGAAACTCCACGATGGCTAACTCAGGCTGATCGATGTGAAAACAAGACACACTCCACCATCGTCATAACACTTGCGGGAAATATCAAGAAAGCTGATATCGGTAGCCAGTATCTGGTCATCTGCAACCGAGAATGCCAAGTCGAGGACTACATCGCATACGGCCAGAGTACTCAGTGCCGAAACTGTCAGCGATATGGCCACCCGGCCGCCCTCTGCCGCGAATCTTCACGATCTGCCTTTTGCGCCAGCCCTCACGAGACCAAAGAACATCCCTGCAACCTCACAGCATGTAAGAAGGGCCCTGCATACACCCACCCTCCAATTCGCTGTGCGAACTGCAACACCCCGCACAAAGCTACCGACCCCACCTGACCCAAGCGGATTAAGACTCGAACTTTCACCACAGCTACAACAGTAGCCATCCAGGGAGACGCCCCCATGGCGGAAGTGGCTGATTAGATGGCCCTTCTTGCATCCATTGGGTCCGTACAGCTGCTGAACTGTGCGCAAGGCCAAGCAACGACTATTTCAGCATTACAGGATTTTACCTGGAAAAACGAAAACCTCATCTGTCTACTGCAAGAACCGTGGATCGACAGACATGGTCACCCACCCACATTACCAGATTTCGATACCTTCTCTCCAACACCCCTGAAGCCCAAATGTGTGACGTACGTTCGTCGCACACCTGGTCTCACCACAACTACGACTTTCACGGCTCAAGATTCTTTCCTGGGAACCACCATTACCTCAACCCAGAATTCCAAAATTACCACCTTCACCTTGTTCAACTTCTACTCCCCAGGCCGGCAAGAGCCAATTGCCAGACTCCTATCAACCATTCCAGTTCCAAAAGAATGCATCCTAATGGGAGATCTCAATGCACACCATGCATGGTGGCAAGGTCCACTTCCTCCGACAGCACAAACATCAGCGGCAAGCCTCAGTCTCGCAGAATAGCTTGAATCCAACAACTTTCAACTACATAACGAACCTGGATTGCCTACCCACCACCCTAGAAATGGAACCACACTGTCAACTATAGACCTCTGTCTCTCTCGCGGCGACATTACCAACTCCATCATCTCACTGGCAACGAACCATGATACCACCTCGGACCACAGCTCTATCACAGTCACACCGGCCCTTCCCTCTGCTCTTCCTCCTGCTGCGGTCCGACGTAACTGGGGCAAAGCAAACTGGCAAACCTTTGAAGAACATATTAGCTCTACAGGTATCTATCTGTCGAATCTGCAAGGTAAAGAGGACACCTTGCGAGCCATCACTAATGTCACAACTATACTCCACGACACGATCAATGCGGCAGTACCCTCAGGACATTCGAGAAAGCCTAAAGCACCATGGTGGAATCACAGTTTAATGCTTGCAAAACAGTCTGTCAAGAGGGCCGACAGACGGGCTCGACTCAATCCTTCTTCAGTAAACCGAGAAGACAGCCAGAAGAAACACCAACACTGGACAGCCATGGTACGGGCAGCCAAGACTGCATACCGTATCAAGCAGCTACAATCCATGAATCCCAAAAATGTTTGGAAAACCATCCGACACCACAATACACACCACTGCCCAATCCCACCACTGGAAGGTCAGACCGACTTTAAGGCCAAATGTGCCTCACTATGGAATGCTCTTTTCCCTGCTATCAACAACCTACCCTGCCAACCCCTCCCACCCAACTTTCTCACCTCGAAACTCGACATGTATCAACAGACTTATCCAGTGACCACTGGTAAAGTGTCTCTTGCTATCATGCATCTGAAGTACGGTACATCGGTCGGTCCTGATGGAATTAGCTACACTACGCTCCGTCACCTTCATGAATCAGCACCCAAAATCCTTCCCCTCCGCTTTGAGGCTTGCTTGGTTCACACGGTCCACCCACCAGAATGGAAGGTGGCCAACTGTATCATTATTCCGAAACCAGGCAAATCATCCTATGCCCACCCGAAGTCCTACCGGCCTATTTCGCTGCAGTCCTGTTTCGGGAAACTGCTGGAGTCAATTGTGGCCAGAAGACTTACCAGCGCGGCTCTCAGATGTGGTGTCACCCACCCCTTCCAAATGGGTGCACAGCCAGAAAATTCTGCAGTGGATGCACTCCTCCGTACCATTACTCCGATTGCCACTGCCATTAGCAAGAAGAAGACAGCCAAGAACGGTGCACCACATCCAGCTGTTCTTACACATGACATTGAAGGGGCCTTCAACCAGGTCCACCCATCAACACTGCAAGAAGTTATGCAGCAAAGACGTTTGCCAATGTACCTGACCAACTGGACATCAGCCTTCAATACGGATCGAAAAATTGCCTTTGGTTTTGATCAACAGTCTGAAGATCTGCAGCCCTATCAGTGCGGCCTCCCTCAAGGTTCCTCTGTCTCACCTATCCTTTTCCTCATCTTCAGTAATGCTATGCTAGAGAAGTACCATTATCCAACGGACGCTACCAATACATCCTACGTTGACGATGTCTGCATGGTACAGATGTCACACAGTATAGCCGAAGCCAATACCCTACTGGAAGACAGAACCAATCAACACCTCCACCGTGGCCTGCACCTTGGACTTACATTCACACCAAGCAAATCAGAACTCTTCTACTGCCTCCCCCTCAACAGCAAACACAAAAACATCAGTCTCTCCTCCCATTCTCCCCTCAGAGTCATGAATACCACTATCATACCAAAACGTCAGATCAAATATTTGGGCGTTTATATCGACGAATCTCTCAGCTTCCTCTACCACGTATCTATAGCTGCCAGTCAAGGAAACCAGGTACTCGGCAGCTTCAATTTCCTACGACACCAGTCACAAGGTATCCCGGCGCATGTTGCACACCATCTGGCATTTACGGCCATACTGCCAGTGATGTTCTGGGCATCTCCGGCATGGTGGAGTGGTACCCCGATGGTAACTTCCACCCTGAAACACACCTATAATGCGATAGCACGGTGGATTACAGGCCTACCTTACAACACCCAACTTACCAACCTTCTCACGCTGGCACACCTTCCCCCAATGGAGGCGTATCTCGACTATCTCTCCCTACGTTTTGCAATTCAACTCCACTTTCTGCCTGCACATCACGCTCTCGGCCAGCAACATCCTGATCAAGCAGCACACAAGCACCTTCCCAGTCTTCACCGCCTCTACGACCTTAGCAGACACCTGATCGTTGGAAAACTCGAAGATTGTATGTCCACCTCCACCGCTGATAGCATACCAAAAACCACCTCTCCTAACCCCGACAAAACAACATCCCCCCAAGAACTGCACGGAAACTGGATCCGCTCACTTCCTGACCACACCATTGTCATATACACTGATGGCTCTAGGCTTGACAGTGGGGCGACTGGATGTGGTTGGGTAAGCTACAATGTTGGGAATCAGCAACTCTTCCAAGTCAAAGAAGGAAGCTGTCATCTCGGCAACCGGGCAGAAGTCTATGATGCTGAACTGCACGCCGTGCAGGAAGCGACAACAGCTCTCCTCACCACCACCATCCCCTACTCCACAGCTTTCATTTGCATCGACAACCAGGCTGCAATTGATACACTCCACTTCAACAAAGACAATCATGAATACGCATGCCGTGTTCTCGAATGCATTGCACAACTCCGATCACTTGGCTGGACAGTCAGTACGGTTTGGTGCCCCTCCCACTGCAGCATTATGGGAAACGAACATGCTGATACACTTGCAAAAATGGGAACGTCCCTTCCAGCCCCATGTCAACACGCCATCACCACAAAAGTTTGATTGCAGACGCAGGCGTGATCTCAGCTCCTCCAGCACTGGAAACAGGAACTACCTCTCTCTAACCCATCATTTACCTTTCCGACTCACCTGCACAGCGTTGACTAGGCAGACACATGTGCACTTTGGCGGGTTTTCAGCAATAGATCACACTCCGACCCACACCCGAACCACACTGCCGACCAATGTCCATGTGGACAGGACTTGCATACCTCCTACCACCTCCTACGAGACTGTATCCTTCTCACCCAGCGACGCTCATGGATGCAGCTCTCAACTAGTCGCGACCTGGAATCTCTGACCTTCCTCACGAATCCGGCAAACTGGCTGGGCCTACGAAACTTTTTACGAGCTACTGGACTCGGCCACACTAAAAACATCTCCTATGACAGACAGCCTACACACTTGGAGGGAGATGGAGCCTCGGACTCAGATTCGCCCAAGCCAGACTTCGGCCCCTTCGAACCATGAAATGATAAATGCCGGACAGGATGATGGGGTGGATAGGTGGTGGCAGAATTTTCCCTTTTACTGTTACTTGCCCAATCCCCCCTCTCTCCTTGTCCTTTGTCGCACACCACTTGCTATTTCTGTTTTGATTTCTTTACGTGGGTGCGATTTTATGTTTGGCGGATTGGAAAGATGGAAGCCCCATGGGGGTGGTATGGTAAGGTGGAGTGCATATAGGCTGTAGTTCTCAAGCACAATAGAAATAAAAAGCGTATTATCTCTCTCCACAGACCCATCTCTTTACATCCGTGACCCGGTGCTGCGACCACTACCTGTAAGAACCTATTAGAGATTAGGGCGAAGTCGGATACCACCACAGCAAATTCGAATACCGCAATAACACCATGCCAGGCGTACAGAGATTAGGGCGAAGTCGGATACTGCCACAGCAAAGTCGAATACCGCAACGAGACCACACCAGGCGTGCAGAGATTAGGGCGAAGTTGGATACCGCCACAGCGAAGTCGAGTACCGCAATGAGACCACGCCAGGCGTGCAGAGATTAAGGTGAAGTCGGATACCACCACCGCGAAGTCGAATACCGCAACGAGACCACGCCAGGCGTGCAGAGATTAGGACGAAGTCAGATACCGCCACAGTGAAGTCGAATACCGCAACGAGACCACACCAGGTGTGCAGAGATTAGGGCGAAGTCGAATACTGCCACAGCGAAGTCGAATACTGCAACGAGAACACGCGGGACGTGCAGAAGCCTAGGGCGAAGTCGGATACTGCCAAGGAAGAAGACTATGGGGACAGCCTACGTTGCCTATCAAGCAGCACAGACTAGTGAGACAGGATCTTGACACTTCCATTCGTTCGAATAGGTACTTGGTTCCTTGCACCAGTTTTCCATAGGCTCGTTCGATTGCGCGTATTCGCCTGTCCATTCAGTCCACTGTATTGTTGCAGAGGTCTAGGAGCTGACGAAGGTCTTGCTCCACCTGCTTCTGGCGACTGGCCATGGTCCTCATCCAACCTGCCGGGTTGGATACTTCTAGACTGACCTGGGTGGATTCTTTGTCCTGGGTTATTTACAGCAGGTCACATGGGGCCTCCAGTCGGATTATGTTGAAGACGGAGGTGGTGGACATTTTTCAATATAGGTCCAAAAAGTGTCCTGTGTAGATTGTTTTGTCATCGTAAAAGACATAGTCACAGATCTCCCAAAATTCGTATCCGTCAAGGTCGTCACACACTTGGTTAGATGTGCAGTTGAACCAGTATTGGGTATACCAGTTTACAGGGGTACAATCAACTTGCACGGTTTCTGGGATTGGGCCGTCTATTTCTGTATCCCACTCGTTCTAGTCAAGGATGGAGTTGTTGGTTGAGAACGTGTGGTCAAACAAATATTGGGACGTTGGTTCGAATATCTTCAAGAATTTGAGGAGGTATTGATGATCTTGTTCGAAGGAGTGCATGTGCTGGTCTCCTTTTTGAGAAAGTAGGATGATTTTGGATGGAAGGTTGTAGTGTGACACTAGGGTTGTCTCGTAACCAAAGTGTATGGGGAATCAAAGGTAATCAGACTACTTTCAATAATTCACAACGGAATAATCTTAGATCTTGTGTGTGGGTTCAGTGGTAGTGTGGGTTCGGTACTGCCTTCTCTCTTTTTCCAACGCGGGAGAATCTTTCTCGATATATATGTAGCAGTTCCATCACGTGACTCCTCTGGGGAGCTGAGCTTATCGCATACTTTTCCTAGAGAGAGAGATACGGCTCGTCGTGGTTCAGGACCCCACTGGCCCAGTCCACATCTCCCCATTGGCTCTGGCCAGTCTGACGATAAGCTGAACAGATGCCCGCACTGTGCAAACCCCTCAAGCTATGCAGGTGAGTGGTTTACCAGCCTATCAGAGATGGTAGAGTTATTGGTTCGATGACCTCACTCGTAGGGTCTTGTATTTAGTTGCATTTCCTGCTCATCTTCAGAGATTGGTTTCCTCTAGGTCTGTTACGGCCGTAAGGACTATCTCTGGGGCTTATCTCCTGCCTAGACTCTCTGGGGTGACTAACTCGTTCCATACCCTCTAAGTTCTATATACCGTGGCCGCTCATGACTTCCTCATACTCTTCCTTCTCTTTTCTCCCACGTGTTCTGTGCTGAGGTGTAAAAGCTCCGGTGTGGGGCACCATAGCTGCTCTGTCATCACCAAGTGCATATACAGCTCCCCGAGCGCATGTGTCAGCCCCAGTGTGGGTCACCGCAGCTGCTCCATCATCACCAAGTGTGCACACAGCTCCCCAAGCACGCATGTCAACTCTGGTGTGGGGTGCCACAGCAACTCCGTCATTACCAAGGCATATACACAGCTCCGACTCCTCGAGAGTGCACGGCAGCTCCGGTGTCGGGTGCCGCAGCAGCTTCAGCATCACCAAGTGTATACATCAGCTCCACGAGCGTGTACGTCAACTCCAGTGTGGGGTGCTGCAGCAACTCGTGATCACCAAGTATGCACACAGCTCCCCCGAATGTTTGTATTTGAAAAATCGCCGACGATAATATCAAATGATCGGAGTACGGCTCGAAAAGAAGGTGGCAAATGACGGTGGTATCCGAGATTGCTTTGTCGCTTGCAGCCAATTCCTGGCGAACAGCAAGTAGGCTTGAAATGTATTCGATGACCAATTATCATGAAGGCAGAGTCATAGTCCTGGCTAAGGATTTCCCGACACAGGCTGTAGAATCGATTTTGTTCGTGGGAGGACTTAGGATGAAGGTTTGAATCGCAGGTTCAACCAATAGATAGATCGTCGAGGCAGCACAGTAGTTGCACTGATTGTAGTCACAGCCCTAGGCAATACATAGTGTCAGAGTACGACGAAATATTTCGTTGCGGGTAACAATCTTGAGGGCACTCAGCGGTAGGGAATGATCTCATGTCATTCTCCATGAGCGGTAGTTTCGGGCATTGTAAAGGCTGGTGACTGCAAACGTAATGTGTTGTCTAGTTGATTCCGACCATCTTGGCGATGTCGTTGGACGCCACACGGCTTCAAAAAATTTGAGGCTTAAAAAACGAGAGTCCAGGAATCAGACGTAGAAGTGAGACAGGTACGATTATCTATCGATGGGTAGCGGATTGGCAGAGCGTTTAATCCGGGCTCATAACCTGTTGGAATATAGGGATCGATAGAGATGAAGATAGTGAATTGATTGATTGATACAACTTCGAAGGAGGAACATTCTCACTATATACAATGGGCCTGAGAGACTCGCCAGGGGTAAAGGACGGAAGACTGTCTCCCGAGCCGGCGCTCGGAGACTCGGGCAGCTGTCATCTCCGGACGTGCTGGCTCCGGTCCGTCATCTCCGGACGCCGTCTCTGGTCCGTCATCTCCGGACGCCCATTATTCTGACAGATCTGTTCCAGCGCCGAGGCCGCCGCGAAGCCGACCGGCATCGGGCGCGAGGGGCAGTGGCTGGTAACCTTGGGTGTGCCGACTGCCATCCCCTTGTTGCCCTTGGTCAGCGTGACCGGCACCGGCGTCGCGCCAGACCATACAGCTGGGGTGGGGTGTTGCTGGCCTCTCACACCCTGCCACGCCCTCCATCTCCACCTCATTAGCTACCTCCTCCGCCCAATCTGCCACCCCATGTCCAATTTCCCCCTACCTCTCTGACCTCCTTGGCAATATTCAGGGTTTCCGCCAGTCCCCCCTGATGCGGGCTGCTGGTGGCCGCTGACGAGAGCGAACGCGCGAGCGCTCCCCTCATGGCCGATTCCCAGGAGTCGCGAAATAGTCGTTGTCGGTCTCCATACCGCTGGGCTCGCTGCGATTCTTGTTACCGTGCCGAAAAAAGTCCTGGCTGCTCTCCACCCTCCTGTCCGCTCCCGTGGCTGCCCTGACAAAGTTGGGGCGCCTGCTTCCCTTCTTTTCCTCCTCTTCCTCCGCGCCACTCTCCAGCTCAGAGAGCTCGCTGCTGGCACCCTCTATCTCCGCCTCCCTGTAGCTTCCCGATTCTCCCACGAGCTCCCTCAGAAGGGCGCTCTCGCTTTGGTCGATGCTGGCAGCCACCACCGGGGCTGCCTCGGTCGATTCGCCTGCGCCACCGGTCATTGTGATCCCGGTGAAGCTAAAGTCGCGTCGGATTTCGGTGTGTCGACTGAAAGTCTTGGCGTTTTTAGCGATGAGTTTCAGTGTCGATCGATGGCGGTGCAACGCCTACGAGGTGAAAGTCAGCGAGGAGAATGAAAATATCGTCAAGCGGCGCCGCGGGGAACCAAAATTAAACCGCCCGCAGACCGCTGAGGCAGACACCGGAATGAGACCGGTGTTGGTATATAGGAATGCATGGAGATGAAGACGGTTGATTCGATTAAAGATACATGGTCAATGGCAGCTCATTCTGTCTATATATTCAATGGATCTCAGCCTGGGCGGGGGCAAGGGGAGCTTGGGCCTTCTCTTCGGTGCGTTTCCGGGCGTATATGATTCTCTGTCTGTTGTTGTGGTGGTGGCCGAAATCTCCCAAAACCTGAGAACCAACTCGCCACACAAGATATCGAGACGGAAAGCCAGAGGCCAGACGGCACGGTAGCAGGGAGCACCAAGAGGCTTGCCTCACGGTTCTACCAGCTCAAGACGGGGTACTGCCTGACTGGGCAATACCTCAACTGGACGAAGAACCGACCCACCCCGCAATGCTGGTGGTGCCGTTACCAAACGCAGACCCGGGACCACCTTTTCAAGGAGTGCCCCGAGTGGAAGCCGCAGTAGAAGATCCTGTGGGCGGAGGTGAAGAAGGAGACTGGGAGGTGGAAGGACCGGTGGAAGGTGCGGGACCTCATGGCGGACGGTAGGTGCAGCCGGGCGGTACTTGAATTCCTATCCTCGACGGATGTGGGAAGACGGGTGCTGGCCGAGGCAGAGGACGACGCGGTGAGCGCGGTGTCGGAGTGGAGGTGCGGGAGTCGCTGGAGGAGCAGGGAGCGGGGGCCGAGGAGGCGGGCTCCGCGGGGACACAACTGTTCCTCCCCACGCCGGACTTCATGGCGTCCGCATGGATGGCGTAGGCGGCGCGCGGGGGTCTCCTTTCCTTTGCTCTCTCCTTCGTCTCTCACGTTCGCTCTTCTTTCTTTTGTCATTCACTTGGTACGCTTCACATCTTCTTGGGACAGGCCTAGGCGGAGGGCAGAAGGGGCGCTTGCAATGAGCCGCCACTGCGCGGACAGTGGACAGGAAACGGACTGTACATAACCTCGCCATCATCTCATAGGTCGCAGGTCGCACGCGAGTAATGAATAAACAAAAAAAACAAAAAAAAACAAGATATCGAGTGACGCTAGTGCATCATGTGATCTCCCTCGTTGACCCAGCACGAACGCCGACCCAGTCCAGACCAGGCCGGGTCCAAGAAACCCCGTGGGTCCAGGGTTGAACTTTAGGAGGTGGCCGACCGGCGGACGCTGTAGGCTTGAGCGTCCAAAGTTGTGCGAGCACCCGTCACAGGGTTGAGCACCTGCAGTTGAGCCGACGGCGTCACTTCGGCGACGCGGCGTGCCATTGTCACATTACCCCAAGCGTACACCGCTCCGAAAGTGTGGTTGAGTAGACCATCACGGAAGTAACTATTAGTAGAACAGCGTGGAAAGTACTACATTTTCAACCTACTTTCAATTCCGATGTCCTCCAACTACCTAGACCACCACAGTGTATTCTGTATCCATTCATGCTATCTGGCATCCCAAGTCAAAAGCGCTTATCAAAGTCCAATACAGAACGGAATAGATCCCCACAAGCAGAAATGAATTACTAATTGCTCCCATACTCCCATTGATTACAGCCCACGGTAAAGTGGGCATAGAGAAAATATCTAGCAGTGACAAAATAAGGAGCCGAAGGTGACTGATCGCCGAAAAAATAAAAATTGGAAGCCAAACGCTAGAAGGAGCCATTAAACCAATGGCCTACCAGAACTTCATAACCCAGACGGCAAGAGGGCTAATCCCTAGCACTCCAACGCTTTCCAACCGCGTTGTCTGACAGGAGCTGCGCTGCTATCGCGGGCATTCCGCTCTCCATGAGAAACAATGGTGTGCGTCCATCGTTATCGGCGACAGTAGCGTCAGCGCCCTTGTCGACCAGAAGTCGCACCACCCCATCATGTCCCCCCGTCACCGCCAGATGAAGTGGAGTCCGTCCGTCTTTATCAACAGCAGTAACTTCAGCACCCTTGTCGATCAGCAGTCGCACCGCCACCTCTTTTCCGGACGCTGATGTCCAATGAAGAGGTGACTGTCCGTCTTTGCGGCTGGCAGAAGGGTCTGCGCCCTTGTCGATCAGGAGTCCAACCACCTCTTCATGCCACGAGTACGACGCGATATGAAGTGGTGTCACTCCGTTTTTGTCAGTAGCGGTAGCGTTAGCACCCTTCTCGATCAGTAGTTGCACCATCCCCTTGTTTCCCGTGTCAGACGCCCGTTCAAGTGGTGTCCATGTGGCATTGTCGGTAGCAGTAACGTCAGCGCCATTATCGAGCAGCAGTCGCGCCACCCCCTCATGTCCCTCCATCACTGCGTGATGAAGTGGTGTCTGTCCGTCATCGTCGGAAGCAGTAACGTCACTGCCCTTGTCGATCAGCAGCCTCGAAATCTCAAGATCGCCAAAACGACACGCCGAAGAAAGAAGAGCATTCAGATCAATTGTCGTTGGTGCGCATGAATCGATTATTTGAGGAAATTTCCGGCAGATGCCAAATACGGATACGCACGACATGAGGGAAATATTTTGCGCACTGAGAGCCCGAGCCTGTTTCCAGTGCACATTGTCGTCCCAAATTGTAGATACCTTTTTACCGAAGTATATCGACCATCGTTGATGGTTGATCAGGCACATGAATGCATCCCAAATATTATCTAGAATTGCGCAGTCTTTGGCTCGCGCAAAGTGCCATGGCCAGAACGCCGCAGAGTACAATAAAAGGTGGCGATCATGGTGCCGCCCTTCCGATGTTTCGGTGTTTGGATCATAGTCATCCCATGCGTTTGGTGTGCATATCAGGGAGAGACAGGTTTGCGCAATTTCGGTGTGTGAATCTTCCGTAGAAAGCGTGACATCGAAGAATTCTTCCACAGAGAGGTGTGCAAAGCGAAACACATTCAGGCTTTTGTCCAGAATGATGAGGTTTTGGCATGATTTCAGGAGTACGTTCGGCTGGACCGGTTCGTGCGAAAATTCGCCGGAGGGGCTAATATCGACACTAGCAGCATCAAGGAGCGTCTCCGATCGTACTGGCTCACAGGAGAACTTGATCCAGCGGAAGGCATTGAGGGCTATTTGGCGTGAATCTGATTGCTGTGCAAGAATGCGGTCGTATATCTGCTGGTAGGCATTCCGTAGATTGATTGGAAGCTCCCGAAGGCCATTTCGTACCGCTCGCTCAGTGGCCATGCCGCATAGGTATGTAATCTGAAGCGCTGCAAGTTGGAACCTGGCGAAGAGTTATAAGCCGCGTCCTCGATGCATCGTTACTCTGGTGGACTCACATTCCCCGCGATCGTTCACCCAATACCTTGAGTATTTCAGCCTTAAGGCCATCACTGACGGCACCGTCGAGCAGCTCTCCATCATCAATCCCAGCCTGGATTCTCTCCTCGATGAAGTGCTCAATATCACTGGCATTGTCGTCTGGCTGGAGTTCAATCCTGGGAAACATCTCGAATTGTCGGACAATGTCGACATCCATTCGAGTCGTCGCGAAGATCTTGACTAGATTCTTTGATTTCTCCATGACTACCTTCAGCGCTTGCAGCAGATCTCTCCGGGTGGAAGGTTCGACTTCGTCCAGAGCGTCGATGCAGATCGTAGTCTGCTCGTAAACGTCCGTTAACTGCACGAGGAGCTCCTGGCTCTCTAGGAGGCTGAGTCTTGAGGTCTCCTGGCCTTCAGTCTCCCTCAAATCGTAGGCGTCGACAATCGGCTTCAGTAGCGTCATTTCATCCGATTCGACCCTGACGAGCTGGTGAATGAGGGCGCTGAGGATCGTCTCGGGATCGCGCCGGCTCCCTTCGGCGCGGTTGCAGTAGAAGTACGCCAATTTCCCCAACCGGGAATCCGAAGCGAAAGAGTCGATAGCTACGGATGCAATGAAAGTCTTTCCGGCGCCGGCTGATGATCCAGTCAGATGCAAGCAGCAGGGTGTAGTGATCGGGTGAAGCCGGAACTTACGTATCCCTCGCAGCAAAAGCAGCTTGGAAGCGCTCGAAGCTAGCCACTCCTGGTACTCCGTCTTTTGGAACAGCCATGCTCCGGTATCTTTCAGTCGTGACGTCTTAATCCGCTTGTGGTGGTCTGTGTATGGAATGGTGGATATCCACCTCAAGATGTCGGACCTTCGGGATTCTAGCACAGTGTCAGCTAATGAATAATATACTGTAGATCCTCAAGCTTGCTCACTCTGTAACAATTGTTGCATCCCGTCGACTTGCGGCCCGATTCTTGATGTTGTGGGGAGATCACGTAGAAGACGTCGAAGATCAGCGAATTCGTTCGTTGTATCTGCCTAGCGTCAGCAGCGGCGACTACTGACAGAATTTCGAACCGGTAGTACACTCAGCCCCTGCAGCCGCAGCATCCTTTTCCACTGTCTCTTCCAGTTCCCTGACATCGTTGAAGTAGTCGCTAGTCACCTCGGTCACGAACGCTGCTTTGAGGTGACCCTCTGGGAGATGGAAGAGTCAGTGCCACCACCATTCAATGCTATCCGGAAAGATCACCTTTCGACTTGGCGATCGCTTTAGCCACGAACTTCAGGATCTCCCCGTAGAGCTGAACGGTTGATGCCTCCAAGTTATTCGCAGCTACAGTTCGCACTCGGTTGAGGTAGAGCGACTCGTAGAGAGCGCAGCGAGCAATGATGCAGGCGGTCTTCTCGAGTCCAATCAAAATGGCGTCCAGTGCATCTGCCTTGTCCAAACAGACCTTAGAAGACCACCGTCAGTTTGCCGATTCTGTTCGCAGAGGGTTGGCAGCACATATTCACCTTCAGGAGAAATCGGAACGCTGCCCAGGGGAGCGCGGCATGTACGGGGTCGAATTGGATGATGATGTCGCCGATCTCGCGGAACTTGTGCACCCAATGAAGGACTTTCATGGCTATGTCCTTCATGACGATCTTATCCTCGCCGAAAGTAATCTTCCACTCCTTTCCTTCCTTCTCTTTCTTGATGCTTGCGGTGATATTTGCGATGGAAGTGGTTATCTGATGCAAATCTTCTTTAACGCCCGTTTCCGTCAGTACTTGGTGCTCTGGCGTTTTCTTGAGACTGTGCAAGGCTTTTTGCCACAAGGACGGAGGTGCTTCCTCGATCACCGGCGGGCGCGCAGTATCCGTGACCGCGCTAGCGGTGGTAGCCGTCACTGCCGGTTGGCTTACGGTAGTGACAAACGGTGGCGGGACAAGCAAGGTGGTGGCTTGGGTTGTGGTTGATGTGGTATCCAAACCGGTACCAATTGTGTGATGCAATGAAGAAACCGACGATCTCGATGGCCGCTGGGGCGGTGTGCGATCCGACGTCACATTAGCCGTGGCAGATGTTGGCGGCTCGAGCAGCGCGCCTGGCAAAATGATGCCTAGTGTTGGTATCGACGAACCGGCTGCGCTGCCTTCCGGGGGGACTGACGGCCCTGGACTTGGCTCCCGCAACTTCGGCGGCAGTCCGAAGGCACTTCGGAATTTGTCTCCGATGCGGGATTTGGGGCGCATCGTTCGAGGATCTGCGGTCGAGGGGGAAGTGACGGTCCTAATGTAAATCTAGGGGATCGTTTTCGGCGGCGTTGGAGAAGACTGACCCGATGCTGAGCTTCAATGGGAGGACTAAGTAGGTTCACTTGGAGCCGAAAGTTATCGTGCGAACTGGAAGAAAATGTCTCTGACGGCAGCAATGGTAGTACTGGAGCATTTGCGCGTGTGGAAAAGGCGGGGGGGACTCGACATGTAAGGTGAAGTGCGGGGGTGCGGCTCACGTATCTGCACGCCGATTGGACGCTTCCTGCCCCGTGTTGGCAGCCGTGCGAGGAACCCTGCCAGTTTGCCAGGTGCCGCGCGCAAATGAAAAGCGATTGCGGAGTAGTTTTGACGGGTCGGGCGATCTTCGGAATTTCCAGCCGGCAATCGCGCACAGGGTGGACTCTGGGAGCCAACCACATTATTTTTTCTTCATCCCTCGCATGCGCCGTAGATAGATAGATCACGTCGCGGACGCAGAGCGAGCTAGCTCCCCTTGGCCCTCCGCCTTCGCCTCTCTGAAAAAAAATATAGTGCACCAAGGAAATGACAAAGGGAAACGACTCCCGTCCGTAACCCCTAAGCTCTCCCTACCACCATCGAACGGGGGACGCTCTGTGAGATTCAGCGGGTCGTCGGTATGCGGCTCTTAAGAGGCTCTTCGCCTATCTCCTGGACGGCCAAATACATGCAACAATCTCTCATGCATTAGCGTGAGCAAACTATACCTTTTTAGGCCCATCATTGCTTGGCGACTCAACCCCATCCCATCGTGTACTTGTCGTGCCCATTCAGACAATCGTTAATGTCGCCGAATTTGTGGACCAATCATGTCAGCAAAACACGCCCGAAAGCCTCTCGCCGAGATCTCTGGCAAAGCTGCGAAGAAACAAAAGTGTACAACAGGATCGACTTTGACGGCGAGTCCAGAGACATTCTCCCCTCTTCCTCACTGCAAACCGGAGCATATCGCTGAAGCGCGAGTTCCTGATGGGACTGTATTGGAGCCACTTGCATTCTTTTCACTGTACTGGGATGATGGAACCCTCCAGCAGATATTGGATGCCACCAACACATATACGAGGTTGAAAAGACAGCAGATACCTCGAGAGTTTTGCCAGTTTCGCAGGTGGAAGCCGCTGAATATCACTGAGTTTCGACGATTCCTTAGTACGATAATCTTCATGGGGCTTGTCAAATTGCCAGCACGTTGTAATTACTGGTCACGGTTGTTTAGTAGCACCCAGTACAGAGCCCTCCCAAAAGGCTGACTCTCGAGGATTCGCTATCAGCAGATCAAACGGTACCTTCACATCTCGTGGCTCCCTGCCTACGATTCGAATGAGTCGCAGTCCAAGTCAAACTGGGGGCATAAGCTCGAACCTCTCTCTTCGCACTTACAGCGACGCTCCCAGGAGCTTTACCTTCCGAGTACTCACGTCACCATGGATGAGATGATGGTGAAGTTCAAAGGACGCAGTGGTCATACTATCCGTATCCCTGGCAAGCCGATTCCAGTCAGATAGAAGGTTCTTGCGATTTGCGATACTGGCTATACGTTTGACTGGATGTACACCTCTCGTATCTGTTCGATCGCTGGTCTCGAGAAGGTCGCAGAGTTAATGCCTACCGGTTCAGCAATATTGCAGTTATGTAGCAGTCTCGATTGTACGCACCGATACATCGTCTATACAGATAATGCATTCACTACAGTTCTATTGCTCAGTCAGTTAAGAAGCAAGTTAATTGGTGGTTGTAGTAGTACCCATATCAATTCGGCAGAACTACCAATTGCGCTGAAGTCCGATGTCAAACAAGCTTGGAATACCATAGACGGGATCACTGTGAAGCCACCTGCCACGGCCGACACCCACTGTTCGGATTCAACCATACTCTGTATCCGCTGGGAGGACAAAAATATCGTCCGGTTTCTGACAACGGTTCATCCATGGAATGAGGTAACACTCAGCGAATGTTGCAAGACAAGAACGACAAGCTCGAATGCCGCCAATGTCAGAAGGGTATTCAGAACGAGCGAACGCAAGTCCCTTTTCATCCCCACTGTTATTGACGACTACAACTGCCACATGAATGGTGTCAATCTCGCGGATCAAAGGCGATCAACCTATACGACACACCAACATACACGACACAATTGGCCTTGCCTCTTCTTCTTCTTGCTTGACATTACCCTTGTTAATGCACACCTTCTTATCGAACTAGCCCGCAGCCAACAGTCCGATACTATTACATGTCCTTATTCCGCTGTTCGATTTCGTTACATCTTGGTGAATCAGCTCCTTGCGACGCAGATGCGTAGTGGGAAGATACGTCGTACACACATCCAGAAGACACAACAAATTCAATTCTCCAAGTATTGGCATGAGGAATGGAAATGTAGTCAGGCACAGACTGCAGCTGCTAGCAGCTCTGGTGAAGAGGACCGATTAGAGAGAATGAACAAGCGACATGAATGCATTGTATGTAGATTTGACTTTAGAGAGGGCGATATGGGTGGCAGGCGGAGGCCTAAGTTGACGCAATTTGAGTGCCCTGTATGCAACCCAGCAGCAGCGCTGTGTGGGCCTAAGGGAGGAGAATGCTGGACTCGGTGGCATGCTTTTAATATCACTCGACTGGATTAATAATCGAAGTAAGGACTAATGCACGCACTAATGCATGAGAGATTGTTGTACGTATTTGGCTGTCCAGGAGATAACCACTCCCTAACCGAGCGCGACATGGATGTGGGTTGGTGTTGTTGGTGTTGTGGGGTTAGCGATTGGTGATTTGTCACGCAAGAGTGGGGACATACCAATATGGAGGCCCATAACTACAGAGGCCTATAACGACCACTATAACATGTTATTGGATTCTGATCCTTGAACGGTGAAAAGTAAAACTCGAAACCCAAATCCTCAAAACCGTAAAACCACCAGTGGTGAGTGATCGCTTGTGGGCCCTGTCACAATCCACAGCCATCAACGCAAAACAAATTAAGTTTTTTAATGTCGCTCATAGATGATAGATAATGTAACACTCGGGTGTTTCACCAACGGCACAATCGCCCAGGTGGTCACCAACAGTCTATCACCCTTGAGCGGGCAACACTTGTATGATGGCAGCAGAGCGACGGTGTAGTTCCGAAGGATTCACACAGGAGCGGATGGGAAAATTTACTAAGAGATTCGCGTTCGAAATATCACTAGAGAGTTGATCCCAGAAACAATGTAATATTGTTAAGGCTCAACTTCTGACTGATTGTTGCTGATGCCTCTCTATGTAGGAAACTGGCGCCCTTTAAATATCGTGCTGACTCTTTGGCCATCCACCCTCTGGCTGACTTGGGAAGCGCAATACCTTGGTATTATGTAGCAGCGTCTCTCCTTGTCCAAGGGAGATAGGGTTGATTGGGACGTGGCACTGATAGATAGGTATGGACCCAGAAGATCTTCGTTTGCACCCCCTTGTAGGTGTCGTCACCCTTGTGTTCCTGATCGCAGCCCTTACTGGCTAAATGCTTCTCAGGTGCATTCGGGGTTGCAATCTATGAGTCTAGATGCTTCCAGGAATGTCTGGTGACGTCGGTACAAGTGCCGCAGCAATCGCAGTTAACTGAAGAATATGTCTCTGTAACTTAACAAGTTAAGGTCCGATCTTCTTCAAACACCTGACAGATGGTCTGGCTCCCCTCATATACCCACCGGACCCGTTCCGCCTCGCGCGTCCTGCACGACCGCTCGTGAGTTATATTGTACCCAGAAAAAGTTGACATTTTTGCTGGTATACGGCAACT
>Ga0307516_10001860_pt1 | contig 28936 bp, 24 predicted proteins | sample 19_EM_MG_FD_203310 | JGI IMG/M metagenome (GOLD analysis project Ga0307516, IMG submission 203310) | Populus trichocarpa ectomycorrhiza microbial communities from riparian zone in the Pacific Northwest, United States - 19_EM | ecosystem: Host-associated > Plants > Roots > Unclassified | place... | reverse complement strand
GGCTGGGGGCAGGTCATGGACATCCCCCTCATCATGTTCGTGATCCGGGGTGACGGGCCTCCCGTGGTCGTCGACACCGGCGCCGACCTCGCCCGCGCGATCGCGCACCACGGGATCCGGATGGAGCAGACCCCGCAGGAGGAGCCCGCCGCTGCTCTGCGGTCGCTGGGGGTGGACCCGGACGAGGTACGGGTCGTCGTGAACACGCACCTCCACTGGGATCACAGCTCCAACAACCATCTGTTCCCCAACGCCCGCATCGTGGTGCAGCAGCGGGAGATCGACTACGCCTCGCAGCCGGTGCCCTGGCACCGGCGTCAGTTCGAGCACCTGCCCGAGCTGACGGCGGCGTGGCGGCGCGCCGAGGACCGGGTCGACCCGGTCGACGGCGACGCCACGGTGGCGCCAGGGGTGTCGGTGGTCGCCCTGCCCGGTCACACCCCGGGGTCGCAGGGCGTCGTCGTCGAGGCCGCCACGAAGCGGTACCTCCTGGCCGGCGACTGCATCGACCTCTACGAGAACTGGGCGGGCGACGACGAGGACCGGCACATCCCGTCCGGCTTCTTCACCGACATCCTCGCGTACGAGGACAGCCTGAACCGGATCGAGAAGCTCGGTTGTGAGGTCGTCCCGAGCCATGACCCGCTGGTGGTCGAGCGCCGCGAGTTCCGGTGACACCGGCTATCGCAGATTCTTCCGGCGGAGCCACGCAGACAGGTGGTTCGCCACCTCGATGTTGTTGAGGTCGCTGAAGAGGAAGTGGGTGTTGCCGTGTATGCCTTCGTCGGGCAGGTGCACGACGGTGACATCTCCTCCATTGCGGTTGATGAGGGCGGCCCAGCGCCGGGCCATCTGCGAAACGGCGCGCCAATAGTCCTGGGCCGGGATATCGGACGGCTGGCTGGGGATGTTGTCGCCGTAGTACAACACGATGGGAATCTTGGTCAGCTTGAGGAATTCCTGCCGGGGAACCGAAGTCCCGGTCACGGTGGCGTAGTTGTTGGGGATCGGCTCCGGCATCTCATCGTCGGGGAAGGTGAACGCTCCACCAGGCTCGTAGGCGACGACCGCACGCACACGGGGGCTCTTCATGGCCGTCCGCCAACCCGGCCCCCCGCCTTGGGAGTGCGTGACCAGGATGCCCCTTCCGGACCTGGTGAAGACGGCGGCCATGGCATCGGAGATGACCTCCTCGTCGTAAGGCCCGGTGTTGGGAGTCATCTGCCGGAAGAACTGGTTCAGCGATTCCTCGTCGCGGGGGAACTGCACGCCGGGGTAGTAGCCGGGCCAGACGCCGATGCGGAACTGGGTGAACCAGTTCTGGTCTGACGTGTCAGCGGTGATGGTGGTCGGCACGGCGCTCTGGCCGGCCTGCCCACGCCGCGGCTGGTCCACCAGGTACACCCCGCGGCCACGGCGCAGAAAGATGTTCTGGAAGCCGTCGCGGCCGTCTGGAGTGGTTTCCCACGAGCGTGCGGACTGCCCGGCGCCGTGGAGGAAGACCAGCGGAATTCGTCGTGGACCCTCCGGGATCTGGTAGCGCACGCTGGCGTGGTCCCCGTGCAGGGTCTGCCCCTGGGGGTCGAACGGGGTCCGGGGGTTGAAGACACCCTCGGTGCGTTTGACGGTCCCCCCGGCAGAGAAGCTGCCCTGTTCCCTGATGACCAGCGGCCAGAGCCGATCGGGACGCGATATGCCGCCTGCGGCAGGGTTCGCCGACGCTGGGGACGACGCAGCGAGGGGCGTGGCGCCCGCCGTGAGTGCCAATGCCGAAGCACCGAGAACTTGCCGCCGAGAGAGGGTCATGAGAATCTCCTGTCAGGAACGCGTCGGATGACGCTGTGGAGGCGCCGTGCGGATCCGCTGGTCGAGACTCGCTGCGCGGCCGCCGAGTAGCCCCAGCATCACGGTGCCGATCTTGGCGTCACTCTCGCCTGCTGTGGCGTGAGGTTGGTGCGATCTCACAGTCGAAGACGCGGTCCGGGTTGAAGCGGCCGACGAGAGCGTCGTCGAGCAGGTCGGGAATGTACTTGCGGGCCGATGCGACGCCGCCGCGCAGGCCGGCGTTGCGGAAGATCACGGTCCGGGTCGGCACGACGGAGGCCGGTGATCATGACGAGCCGTCGGCCCGAGTCCGGGAGCCCGGCCTGATGCCGGGCTCCCGGACTCGGTCGTGCGGTCAGCTTGCGGGGTTCAGGCGGTAGACCAGGCCGGCCGCGTCGTCGGTCACGTAGATCGCGCCGTCCGGTCCGGGTATCGCGTCCACGCTGCGGCCCCACCGTGTGCCGTCCGCGTTCTGGAATCCGGTGACGAGGGTCTGGGGCGAGGTGAGGGTGCGCTTGCGATAGTCCCAGGCGCTGTAGACGACGGACGGCTCGCGCGGCGGCTGACGGTTCCACGATCCGTGTGCGGTGATCAGCGCGCCGCGGGCCAGCGACTTCGGCAGCGCGGAGCCCTGGGTGAAGGCGAAACCAAGGGGGGCGCTGTGCGCGGGCAAACCGAGCACGGTGCGGCTGACGGTAGAGCAGTCGAGCGCCTCGCCGTCCGGATTGGTCACCGGCTGGTTGACGTAACCCAGATTGGTGAGGTCCGGGTGCCCGGTAGTGTCCGGCAGGCAGTAGGGCCAGCCCAGCTCCGTCCCGGGGGTGATCCTCGCGACCTGATCGACGGGGTTCTCGTTGATGTACGACGGGACCCGCTGGCCGTACTGCCCGGTCTCATCGCGGAACGGGTAGGGCTGGTTGTCGGCCTGGTTGATCGCGGTGAACAGGGTGCCGTCGGGGGCGAAGGACAGCCCAGAGCCGTTACGCACACCGGTGGCGATGGACCGGTTGCCGGTGCCGTCGAGCCCGACCTGGGCGATCGTGGCCCGATGCGGCGTGGAGGTGCGATCGATCGGGTCGCTGTTGGTCAGCGACCCGACGTTGTAAAAGATCTGGTTACCGCGGACCACCACGGTCTTGCTGCCGTGTCCCCCGCCGGGCAGCCCGTCGACGATCACCCGCTCGTTCGACACGGCGCCGCCGGCGTAGTCCCACGCGACGATCCGGGTCTGCTCGCCGACCACGAGGATCTGGCGGCCGCGCTGCTTGGCGAAGGCGACCCCCTGCGGGTTGTCCAGGCCGTCGAGCAGAGCCGTCACCGCCGGCCCCCGGCCGTCGGATGCTGGAGTGAGCAGCATGACCGATCCGGCGTTGCCGGTCGAGACCAGCAGGCGGCCGTCCGGCGTCCACGCCAGGCGCCGCGCCTCGGGAATGTTCGCCCAGACCTCGGCGGACCAGCCCTCGCGCAGGTTCAGCGACCGGCCGGCGGCGGCGCCGGGGTCGACACCGCCCGCCACCGTCAGCGCCACCGGCGACAGGGTGGCGGGTTCCAACGTCGTGGGCGCGGCGGTCAGGGTCAGGTCACCGCTGGCGGCGTCCGCCGAATATGCGCCGAGCGTCAATACCAACCCGAGCGACAGCGTCGCCCCGGCGCCGGACTTGAGTCTCCGCTTGACACGGACGCCGGGCGGTGCGGCGTCCGGGAAGGAAATAGGCATGGCTGCACCTTTCATCGAAGGGGCCTCGACCTGCTATTTGTCGGCCATCGCATCGATGATAGTGAACGGGTTTGCCACCTTGAGAGACCCTGCCAGGGACCCCCTGCCCGCGTTTACCTCCGGATCTGCTCGGCCGCGAGGACTTTCTTCGCAAACACCAGCCCGGCCGTCCGCAGCGACCTCGACACACTTCTGTGCGCCCGCGACATCACTGGCGGTCCAGCTGGAATCGGGCGCCACGCGGACACAATCACCACTGAGCGCACCTCGCGAGCGTCCAAGCCAAACTCGATGCCCGCAACCGCGTCGAAATCGCAGCCTGGGCTTGGCAGAACGGCCACGCCGAGGTGACGAGGTGCCAACGGCCATGCCGCGAAGAGGATCAGTGCCGCCGGGCGGGCCACTCCTTCACACCGGGTTACAGACCCGCGCCGACGCCGCCGGGCTGATCACCTCTTGTTTCGATGATCCGCTGCTACCACCGGGACTCACGGTTGATGAGTCGAATTGCTGGCTCAGGCTGACCGGAGGCCGTGACGGATGACACGAATACCTTGCTAGTCATATATTTAAGCTTCAAGCTTACTGAAACGTTCTAGCAAGAGGAGCTGCGATGATCAACCGACGGTCCGTCCTCGGCGGTGGCGCTGCCGCGTTCGGTGCGGTGGCCCTGGCGACAGTGGCCGCGGGCGGCGATCCGGCCGAAGCCGCGACCCGGTATCAGGAACTCATCGGCGACCCGGCGACCACCGGCGAAGAACTGCCCTGGCCCACGGGCCTGACCCGGCAGGAGTTCCGCAACCTCAAGACGTTCGATGAGCTCGACTTCGTCGTCTACACCCGGCAGCAGTGGCACCGGCTCGGCGAGAGCCACGCCAAGAACATTCGCGTGCACTGGGCGGACGGCCACTACACCGACGGCATCGAGCAGCACATCGAAGACCTCAAGGGCCAGTTCGCCTGGGCTCCGGACACCCGCATCGACAAGCACCCCATCCGCATCGCCAAGGGAACCCTCACCTCGGTCACCGGTGTCATCCGCGGCACCTTCAGCAAGCCGATGCCGGACGGACAGGGTGGACACATCCCGCCCACCGGCAAGAGTTTCGCGGTCAACATGGCCACCATCGGGATCTGGAACCGGCGCGGCGTGATGAGCGAGGAGTTCCTGTTCATGGACAGCGGAACCTTCAACCGCCAAATCGGACTCGGCTGATCCCCGGCATGCCGCGCGGCCGGTAGCCGCGCGGCACCCGGCCTGCCCTCCGTCCGAAGGACCGGAGAACGCCAGGGTGGTGGCCTGCCCCAGCGCCGCATCTCAGACGTTCACCGTTGCTGTCAGAGCCGCCGTATATCCGCTGGTGACGTTGCCGGCAAGGATGGCCACCTGTCCCGCAGCATGGTCGTCACCGACGACCATGCCACGTCCAGGCACTTGCCGGCAGAATGCCGACGAGCGCCCGGGCCATGACCAGGCGCCCGAAGCGATGGCATCGCCACCTACTGAGGCGACGCCACCGTTTCGGGCGTTGAGGTCAGCGGTTGGGGCCGGGGTAGGGGTTGTACTTCAGCGCCGGTGTGATCGTGGGTCGGACTCGTCCGTTGGCGACCTTGTCGAAGGCATAGGCGTAGCTCAGCAGTTTGGGGTCTTGAAACTGTTTGCCCTGCAGCTGGAAGCCGACCGGCTGGCGGTGCGCGTTGACCCCCGCGGGGAAGATCACCGTTGGAACGCCGGAGGCCGAGGATTGCGGGTCACGCCGGCCGAAGCTGTTGCCACTGGAGTCGTTGAGGTGGATGTCGCTCAGCTCGGTCGGGTAGAGCACGGTGTCCACCCCCTCGGCGTCCATCCAGTCCGCGAGCACCTCGCGATAGGAAGCCCGCCAGTCTTGCATCGCCGCGAGGTTCTCCGGCGACATCGCGCCGGTGCCGGTGTAGCTGGTCCGCACGTTGTACGGCAACCTCAGCGGGCTGGTGATGATCTGCTCCGCCGTCCGGTACGGGTTGTCGGGGTGCGCGGCGATCCACTGCCGCCAGCCCTCGTACCCGGTGTCGCCGGAGTAGCTGCGCGCCGGCGCGGCGGGAGCAGCCGAGATGTTCTTGATCGTCGCTCCAGCCTTCTTGAACGCGGCGAACCGTGCCCGCAGCGCGTCACTGACCTCGGTGGTACCGAACGGGTCGGTGAACGCGTCCGCCGGGACGCCGATCACCACGCCCTTGAGCGCGCCAGCGGTCAGATAGCGTGACCAATCGCCCGGCCGGTGGCCGTCGGCGACGTCGTCGAGCGTGTCGCCGGGGTTGCCGACGGCCACCGCGTTGAGCAATAGGGCCTGGTCCGCTGGGGACTGCGTGATGACCCCGACGTAGTCCTGGACCACGGTCAGCGGCATGGCGCCGTCGCTGCTCTGCATGCCGTCGGTGCCGCGCAACGAGACGAGGCTCGCCGCACCCGAAGGGCCCCACAGGGAGTCGCCGGTCTGGGTGCCCAGGGCCGCGGCGGCGAAGCTCGACGCGACGGCGACGGCGGAGCCACCGCTGGAGCCGATGGCGCTTCGCGACGGGTCGAAGGCGTTCCAGACCTGGCCGTCGGCGCTCTCGCTGAAGTAGCCGCTCGACGCGAACTCCGACAGGTTGGCCTTACCGAGGATGATCGCGCCGGCCTCGCGAAGCTTGGCGACCTGCCAGGCGTCCCTGGTCGGCCGGTAGCCCTTGAAGACCAGCGAGCCACCGGTGGTGGGCATGCCCCTGGTGTCGATGATGTCCTTGACCAGGATGGGAATGCCGAGCAGCGGACGCTTGTCCCCCGCCTTGCGGGCCTTGTCCGCCGCCTTCGCCTGTGCCATCGCGTCCGGTGCCACGGTCAGGACGGAGTGCAGCCCGAGCGGCCCTTGGTCGTAGGCCGCGATGCGGTCCAGGTATGCCCGGACGACCTGCTGCGCGGTCGTCCTGCCGGATCCCAGGTCGGTCCGCAGCTGGGTGACGGTCTTGCCGACGACATCGTACGGAGAGGTCGTCGTCGGCCGGGGCGCCCGCACCGGGTCGATCACCGCACCAGGCAGTGGCTTGGTGCGGGTCACCGCGCAGGCCTTGCCGCGGATGCCCGCCACGGCGAGGGTCGAGAGATCGTAGTTGTCCAGCGAGCAGATCTCAGCGGCGGACAGGCCGGCGAAGTCGGGGGTCGCCGTGAGCGTGGAGGCGGTCGCCTGCACGGCGGCGAGCTGGGATCCGGCTGCGGGTGTGCCGCTTGCGTCCGGCGCGGCCCGGGTCTCCGACAGTCCAGTCACGACGAAGTGCGCCACCGAGCGGCTCTGCCCGGACCCGATGACCAGCCGGTTGACGAAGCCGGGGTGGTTGGCCTCGTCGCCGGAGGTGGCCATCGAGTTGGTGAACGGGTCACGCAGGAAGTTGCCCATGCGCTTGAGGCTGTCGGCATAGCCGGGCGTGCCGACGGTGGTCGCGGACGGCCCGTTCGTGCTGGCCGACCGGGAGCCGTCCGACGGCGTGTACCAGGACGCCCACCCATCCTTGCTGGTGATCCGCGTGTCGCCCGACGAGGTCGAGGCGACAGCGCTCTGGTTGGTGCCGGTGTTGTAGCCGAGCTGCCCGCCGAACGCCACGTCGATCTGCACAGTGCGCCTGGTCGTGTTGGTGAACGTGTCGAAGAAACGGCCGTAGCTGTCGGCCTGGTCGATGGTGAGTTCACGCTTGACCGCGACGCCGTCGATCTCGACCGAGTGCCGGCTGGTGAAGGTGTCGGCGCCGTCGTAGGTCAGGGCGAAGCCACGCAGCAGTGCGCCGTTGAGCACGCTGGTGCCGTTGGGGACGTGCATTCTGATGCCGCCGTAGCCGAGCAGGGCGTTGGCGCTGGTGCTGCGCACGCTTCCGGTGTCCAGACCCGGAATGGCGGCGTCGTTGACGTTCCACCGGTCTCCTCGGTGGACGGTGACGGAGCTGTAAGCGGACGCCGGGACGCCCGTACCGCCGACCGTGACGATGGCGGCCGCGACCGCGGCCGGGAGCAGGTGGTGGAGGGGTAATGCGCGACGCGACGCGCGCCACCGCATCGAAGAGCCCGATTGCTTCTGTGTCAAGAAACAGTCCTCCGTACGAATGCCGGGCTGGCCTGACGCCCAAGACGGGGCCGGCGCCGAGCGTGGAGATGAGGGCGAGCCCCGTTGATCGCACCGGGAACGTACGGTTTGAATGTTTCGATGCGGTTTCGCACGTAAAGAGAAGTTTGTCGCGAACGTAGGTCCGCTGATCCTCGGCGCCGCAAGCAGATCGACGCCACGGTATGGCGGTCCGCGACAAAGAGGGAGACCCTGTCAGAACCCCTAACACAATGCCGCGTAGTTGGGTCTGGGCGGCGTACCGATCGGCGATCACGTGCTTGACCTGACCACCGCGGCCGCGGCTCGGCCTGCCGCATGCTGGGCCGGTGCTCGATCCGCTGCTCGCCCGCGGACCTACCGTGCGGCGAAACGTGCGCGACCGCTGGCAGCCGCACGGTTAGCCCCGCCGCCCGGCGACCCCCAGCCGCTGCCCTACCTGCGCGACGACGCGGGGTCCGCGGACGTGTCGCGGCAGTCAGTCGACGCGACGGCCACCGAGCCAGGTGACCATCGCGGGGTCACGGTGGTCGAAGAACACGGTTGCACCGGTGTCCAGGGCCGCGATCCGGGTCAACTGTTCGTCAGTGAGTTCGAAGTCGAAGACGTCGAGGTTCTCCGCCATACGCTCCGGGCGCACCGACTTGGGGATGACAACGACATCGCGCTGGATGAGCCACCGAAGGACGACCTGGGCGACGGACTTGCCGTGCGCGTCGCCGATCTCGGCCAGGGTCTGGTTGATGAAAAGATCGTTCTTGCCTTCGGCGAACGGGCCCCACGACTCGATCTGAACGCCGTGCTCGCGCAGGAGAGGCTGATAGTCGGCGCGCTGGAAAAAGGGGTGCGTCTCGATCTGGTTGACCGCCGGGGTGACGTCGTTGTGCTGGATGAGGTCCACGAGCCGGTCGGGATAGAAGTTGGAGACCCCGATCGCCTTGATCAGGCCCTCGCCGTACAGCTTCTGCATCGCATGCCAGGAACTGTAGTAGTCGCCCAGCGGCTGGTGGATCAGGTACAGGTCGAGATACTCCAAGCCGAGGCGCTGCAGGGAGTTGTCGAACTCGCGCTTGGCCGTGTCCTCGCCGGTGTGCTGGATCCACATCTTGGTGGTGATGAACAACTGGTCGCGCGGAATGCCGCTCTTGGCGATCGCGCGGCCGACCGCCTCCTCGTTGCGATAGGAGGCCGCGGTGTCGATGGCCCGGTAACCGGCGGCGAGGGCGTCGATGACGACCTGCTCCGTGTGCTCGTCGGGAACCTGGAAGACGCCGAACCCGAGAATCGGCATCCGCACGCCGTTGTTCAGCGTGACCTCGGGAATACTGACACGCATGGAGAAATCCTCTCGTTCGCATGGCCGCGGCCGTGTGGTACTGGCGGTTGTGTTGCTCGGCTTGGCCGTCGTCAACCGTCGGTGACGTCGATCAGCCCTTCGTCATCGTGCGGATGTCGATGACGAATCTGTACCTGACATCGCCAATGGCGACTCGGTCGTAGGCGTTGTCGATCTCGTCCGCGCCGATGATCTCGACCTCCGCGGAGATGCCGCGTTCGGCGCAGAAGTCGAGCATCTCCTGCGTCTCGGCGATGCCGCCGACCAGCGTTCCGGCCAGCGAGCGCCGGTTGTGGAGCAGCGAGAACACGTCGAGGGTGATCGGTTGCTTCGGCACGCCGAGCATCACCATCGTGCCGTTGAGGGCAAGCAGGCCGAGGAAGGCGTCGTAGTCGATCTGGGCGGGCACGGTCGAGAGGATCAGGTCGAAGGTGCCGGCGAACTCGGTGAAGACCGCTGGATCGGTGCTGAGCCGATAGTTCTCGGCACCTCTCTTGAGCGCGTCGGCCTGCTTGTCCATCGTCAGCTCGAACACCGTGGTGTGCGCGCCCAGCGCCGCCGAGATGGCCACCCCAACATGGCCCAGACCGCCGAAGCCGAGGATCGCGACCCTCTTACCGGGTCCGGCGTGCCAGTGCCGCAACGGGGAGTAGAGCGTGATGCCGGCGCACAGCAGCGGGGCCGCGTTCTGCAACGGGATCGCGTCGGGGATGCGGACGACGTAGGCCTCGTCCACGACGATCTTCTCGCTGTAGCCGCCGAGGGTCGTCTCGCCGTCGCGGCCGATCGAGTTGTACGTGCGGACGTGGCCGCGCAGACAGTACGGTTCGAGCCCGGCGCGGCAGAGGTCGCACTCCCGGCACGAGTCGACCAGGCAGCCGACGCCGACCCGGTCGCCGACGGCGAACCGGGTCACGTCCGGACCGGCTGCCGAGACGATCCCGGCGATCTCGTGGCCGGGCACGATCGGGTACATCGTCGTGCCGAACTCACCGCGGGCCCGGCTCACGTCGGTGTGGCAGACGCCGCAGTATGCGATGTCGATGAGCACGTCGGTCGGGCCGGGGTCTCGGCGTTCGATCCGGGTGGCGTGGAACGGTTCGGCCGGGCCGGTGGTAGCCCAGGCATTGACAGCGAACATCAGCCGATCGCCTTGTACTCGAGGAACTCCTCGATGCCGTAGCGCCCGAACTCCCGGCCGATACCGGAGAGCTTGAAGCCGCCGTGCGGTGCACGCGGGTTGACCGGCGAGCCGTTGATGCGGATGCGGCCGGCACGCAGCTTCTTCGCCAGCGCCCGGGCACGGGCCTCGTCGCCGGCCCAGATCGCGCCGGCCAGGCCGTACTCGGTGTCATTGGCGATCCGGAAGGCGTCGTCCTCGTCGTCGAAGGGGATGATGACGACCACCGGACCGAAGATCTCCTCCCGCGCGATGCGGGAGTTGTTGTCGCCGGAGAACACCGTCGGGCGCACGAAGAAGCCGCGTTCGAGCCCCTCGGGCGCCTCGGCGCCGCCGGTCAACAACCGGGCTCCGTCCTCGAGGCCGGCGCGGATGTAGTCGCGGATCCGCTGCCGCTGCGTCGCGTTGGCCACCGGGCCGAGCGTCGTGGCCGGATCGTAGGGGTCGCCCAGCACGTAGCTCTGAGCCTTGCGGACGGCGATCTCCTCCGCCTCGGCGAGCCTGGATCGCGGGACCAGCACGCGGGAGAGGCCGCCGCAGACCTGGCCGGAGTTGCGGAAGGCGTCCTCGATGCCCACTTCGACTGCCTGCTTGAGGTCGGCGTCGGGGAGGATGACGTTGGCTGACTTGCCGCCGAGCTCCAAGGCGACCTTCTTGACCCGCTGAGCGGCCAGTTCCATCACCCGGCGCCCGGCTCGGACGGAGCCGGTGAGCGAGACCATGTCCACCAGGCGATGGGTCACGATCGCCTCGCCGACGACCGGCCCGGTGCCGGAGACGAGGTTGAACACGCCGTCCGGCACGCCGGCGGCCGCGACCATCTCGGCGAAGATGAAGGAACTCAGCGGTGCGACCTCGGTGCCCTTGAGCACGACCGTGCAGCCGGCCGCGAGCGCCGCGCCGGCTTTCATGCAGACCATGCGCATCGGTCCGTTCCAGGGCGTGATGGCGCCGACGACGCCGGCCGCCTCCCGGGCGACCACCGTGTGCCCGACCCGTTCCTCCCAGATCACCGACGGCAGGCTTTCCGCGAGGCTGCGCAGGTCCTCCACCGCGGCGTCCGCCTGGGACACCTGGGCGATGCGGTAGGGCTGGCCGATCTCGCTGACGATCGCCCGGGTGATCTCGTCGGCCCGCTCGGCGGTGAGTTTGGCGAGCTTGTCGAGCATCGCGAGACGCTCCTCGACCGTGGTCTGCGACCACGCCGGGAACGCTGCCGCGGCGGCCCGGGCGGCCGCGTCGACGTCCTCGGGAGAGCCTGCCGGAATGGTGGCGGCCAGCTCCTCGGTCACCGGGTTGATCACGGTCAGGCGCTCGGTCGCGGTGGACGGTACCCAGGCCCCGTTGATGAAGATCTCGTTGCGCTCGATCATCGGACAACCCCCATCGCGTTCGTATATCCGAACTGTCGATCGCGTCAACGATTTCCGCCCACGCTAAAGCGCATGGCCGGCCAATGTCAACGGAAGGTTTCGGAGATACGCGCTCGTTCAGAGCGCCTCGCGCGGCGCTACGTCGTGCTCGGTCCACGACGCCACGTGCTTGAGCAGCAGTCTGCGCAGCCTCGCCTCGCGCGGCTCAGCCTCCGCCGTCGGCCCGACGAGAATCGCGACGCCAACGGCCTTGCCCCCACGGTCGCGCACGACGCTGGCCAGCGCCAGTTGGGCCCCGTGGTGCCGGAAGTTCTTGGCCACGCCCGACTTGACGATGCCGGGGAACTGCGACAGGAACTCGGAGACCAACTCGCGGTTCTGCCGTCGCAGGTAGGCCTCCCGCGCACCCTCCGCCTGCGCCGCGAGCAGAGCTTTGCCGCCGGCGGTGTCGATGAGCATCCGGCGGATGTTGCTGCGCGCGGCGAACCCGGTCATCGCGTCGGTGCCGGACTCGCCGATGTAGATGAGGTGATCGCCGGCCTGGACGCCGAGGAACACCGTCATCTTGGTGGCGTTGTGCAGGGCGTCGAGATCGGCCTGGGTGACCTGGCCGGCCCGGATGTTGCCACTGGCCAGCGTCAGCGCGTAGACGGCCGGCCCGAGATAGAACCGCTTGTCGGCCTCGTAGAGCCAGCCCTTGGCCAACAGACCCCGGATGAACCCGTGCACGGAGCTCTTCGGCGCGTCGAGGGCACGGGCAAGCTCGGCGAAGCCCATGCCGGGGTTGTAGACGACCTCCTCCAGGATCTGCGTAACACGGTCGATGGTTCGATGGCCCTTCGCGGCCTCGGTGTCGGCATCCTCACTCACGACCCGACCATACCGGATCTCGGCCCATGGTTCGTACCTACGAACCGATGAACCGTGGCGGGCGCCTCTCCCCCCAGGCTGCCACCCCCTCGGCGAAGTCAGCGGTGCCCCGCAACGCGGCCTGTGCGGCGGCCTCGGCGTCGGTGACCGAAGTGCCGACGGGGCCACTCACGGCCGACTCGATCACTCCGGGATCGGTCATGATTGCTCCCGTCGCGGCAGGATGACTGTGGCCGTGCCGGGCATGCAGTTCTGTTCCCGCTGGTTGATCGCCCGGGTCTCCAGGTGCACCACCGCGTCGCCGTCGGCGTCGATCTCCTTGCCGACGACGGCGCCGCCCAGCCGGACGACGTCGGAGAGGTAGACGTGCGCGCGGTATTGCCCGTGAATCGCCTTGACCCGGCCGGCATCGCCGATCCAGTGGGTGAGGGAGTGGATCTGCCAGCAGGTGCGCTGGATGCCGACGTCGTATGCGATCTGCGCACCCTGCAGCTTGGCGGCATAGTCGTTGTAGTGCACCGAGTACACCGGCTCGAGGGCGTGGGTGTTCGGGTCGCGGAACGCCCACTTCGGGTGCTTGCGGTAGCGGCGCAGCGCCACCCCGTGTGCGGACAGCCGCGGAATCGGGGCAGCGCCCGAGGCGATGTAGGCGATCTCGTCGGTGAGCCCGATCGGGCCCTTGGTGATGGTGTCCAGCTCGTCGCCGACCCGCACGTCCTCCCAGTATCGGGGCTGTGCCCCGCGCGGGGTCTCGGCGAGGACGTCCTCCTCGATCTCGGCGAGTTGTTCGTCGGTCCACGGATGTGGGAGCTCGATCGTCCGGGAGCTGCGGCGCTTCTGCATCTCACCCCGCTCGAATCGCATCCGGGAGCAGGTGAACCGCGCGACGAGTTGACCGTCGGAGTTCCAGTACTCCTGACGCAGGTAGTCCTTGATCCGGCGGCCGCCGAAGGCACTGTCGATGGGATCGTCGAAGCCGTCGAACCAGACGCGTGCCGTGATCTTGTCGCCCACCCGGATCGGGGCGTGGAAGGTCACGTCGGTCTCGGCGTGGAATCCGCCCAGCCCTCGCCAGCCCACCTGGACCGAGCCCAGGCAGGCGAAGATGAAGCTCGGCGGGGCGACGATGGCGCCGTACGGGCCTGCGGCGGCGTACGCCTCATCGGTCCACAACGGATTGTCGTCGCCGATGCCCTCCGCGAAGCGGAGAATCGCCAGCCGGGTCGCGTATTCGTTGTTGACGCAGGCGTCGGTGCGCAGCTCGGTGCCGATCAGGTTGCGCATGTCGGTCAGCATCTCGGCGGTGAACTTGCCGGTGGCCAGTTCCTGGCCGAACCTCGCGTCGGAAGGGCTGTCAGTAGTCGTCATCGGGGTCCTTCGCAGCGGGGTCGGGTGTTACCAGGCGGCGTTCAGGAGGGCGTGCACGTCCTGCGCGTCGGGCACGCGCGCCGCGGCGGCCAACGCCCAGTCGTCCATGGCGTGCGTACCGGCGGCTTCCAGAGCTGTCGCGGAGACGTCGACCTCACGCAGGCGGGCCGGCACCTCGAAGACCGCGAGCAGCCGTTCGACCTCGGTGATCACCGCGGACGGGCTGCGGTCGGCCAGGCCGAGATAGTCGGCCATCGCGGTCAGCCGATCGCCGACCGCGTCCGCGACGAATCGCAGCGCGTGCGGCAGCAGCAGCGCCTCGACCACCCCGTTGGATGCCGAGGACCGCGGCCCGGCCGCGTGCGCGAGCGCCTGGGCCAGGCCGCCTCCGGTGGCGTCGCTGCCCTGTCCGGCGAGGATCGCCGCGAGCATCAGCTGCAAGCGCGGCTGAGCCTGGTCGGGTTCTTTTCGGGTACGGGGCAGCCAGGTGACGACCGTGCGCAGGGCGTGGGCGAGCTGGGCGTCCGCGAGCGGGTCGACGGTCCGCGAGGCGAGCCCTTCCACGGCCATCGAGAACACGTTGAGCGCGGCCGACCAGGTCAGCTGCGCGGGGGCGGTCAGCGCCATCGCCGGGTCGAGCACCACGCCTTGGGCGCGTGCTTTCGGGTCGTAGAGCGCGAGCCGCTCGCCGGTTTCCGGGTCGCGGACCGCGGCGCCGGCCTTGGCGTAGGCGGTCGTCGGGGTGGTGGCGACCACCCACTGCGGCAGCTTCCGCGCGGACAGCCGCGGACTGATCAGCTTTCCGTCCGCACCGCGCCGGGTGCACAACTCGCGGACGTCGGCCTGCTCCGCCAGCAGGATCGCGGCGGCCCGGGCGGTCACCACCGCTGAACCGCCGCCGACGGCGACGATCGCGTCGGCGTCGTGCGTGGCGAGCACGTCGCGGGCCGCCTGTACGGACGGGACCGGGCTCTGCGCCTGTACCTGGGCGAACTGCGCAACCAGCCGATCGCCGATCACGTCGTGCAGCCGCCGCAGGGCATCGGGGTGCCCGAGCATCGAGCGCCCGCACACGATGACGGCGCGGCGCGCACCGACCCGGTCGAGTTCGCGGGGCAGCGCCGCCAGGGCGCCGGCGCCGCAGAAAGTGCGGAACGCCGGGGTCACGTGCCGGAGATTCAGGTCGGTCTCCACGCCGGTCAGAGCTCCACGACGGCGCGGCCACCGACCCGGCCGGCATGCAGGTCGTCCACGGCGGTGTTCAGCTGCTCGAGGGTGTAGCGGTCGGTGACCAACGCGCCCGGATCGAACCGGCCGTCGGCGGTCCATGCGGTGAACGTCGCGAAGTCCCGGACCGGGTCACAGCTGCCGCCGACGCAGCCGACCAGGCTCTTCTCGCCGTTGAGCAGATCAAAGCTGTCCAGCTGGAACGGTGTGCGGGGAATGCCGACGAGGATGTCGGCGCCGCCGCGGATCCCGGCGCCGCGGATCCCCGGCCGGACCGCCGCGAGGCTGATCGGGATGTTCGCGCCACGCCCGGTGCAGTCCAGCGCGACGTCGACCCCGCGGGTGCCGTCCGCGTGCGGGGTGAGTGCGCGGATCGCCTCCACCGGATCGCCGGTCGCCGCGTTGACCACGTCGGTGGCGCCGAAGCGCCGGGCCAGCTTCAACTTGTCGTCGTCGATGTCGACGGCGACGACCGGATGCGCGCCGAGGATCGACGCGGCGGCCACGGCGCACAGGCCGACGCCGCCGGCCCCCCAGACCGCCACGCTCTGCCCGGCGTTGACTCCGGCCGTGTTCATCACCGCCCCCGCACCGGTCATCAGCGCGCAGCCGATGATCGCGCCGAGGTCCTGCGACATGCCCGGCGGCGCCTTCACCACGTACTGCTCGTCCACCAGGGCATGGGTTCCCCAGGTGAAGGTGTTGTGGGTCGTCGCCTTCTCGCCGTCGGGGAAGACCACCGAGGTGGGCGAGGGCGAACGGCCCAGCAGCGGTGTCCTGGGAATCCAGGTGACCAGCACCTCGTCGCCCGGCCGGACGTAGGTCACCCGCTCCCCCACTGCGGCGACGGTACCGATGGACTCGTGGCCGAGGACCAGGGGCGCGCTCCGGCCGGAATCGAAGATCCGGTCGAGCTGGCTGTGGCACACGCCGAACGCCCGCTGTTCCACCACGACCTCGTAGGGACCGGCCAGAAGATCTACCTCGCGCAGCACGAGGGTCTTCCGGCCCGGCGGAAGGACGGCGATTCGTGCTTGTACTGCCATGGTTCTGCTCCTTGGGCTCTGCGGTGTCGGTCGTCGGTGCGGCCTCAGACGACGCCGGTCTCGTGCAGCTTGGCGATCTCGTCCGGAGTCAGGCCGAGTTCGTCGCGCAGCACCTCGTCGGTGTGCTCGCCGAGCCGGCCGGCGCGGGCCGGTGCGACCATCGGTGAGTCCGAGAGGAACAGCGGGCTGCCGAGCGTGGTGAAGGTGCCCCGTTCGTCGGTGACCTCGTGCAGCACGCCGCGGGCCCGCACGTGAGGATCGTCCAGCAGTTCGGGCAGGGTCACGACCGGAGCGTACGGAATCTTGGCGGACTTCAGCACCGCTTCCAGCTCGGCCTTGGTCAGGCCTCGGGTCCAGGCACTGACCAACGCGTCGATCTCGTCCATGTGATCGCAGCGCCCGGCCATGGCCGCGAACCGTGGATCCGCGGTGGCCGGATCGCCCATCAGAGCGCACAGCCGCTGCCAGTGGGCGTCGGTGGGGCAGAGGATCGTGATCCAGCCGTCGGCCGCGGGGTAGGCGTTGTACGGCGCCACCGACATGCCACCGTGCCGGTTTCCCGTCCGTTCCCGGCTGACCGTTCCCGGGCTGAGCAGCCCGGCGATGTTGGACGTCAGCGACGGCAGGATCGCGTCCTGCAGGGAGACCTCGACGTGCTGGCCGCAGCCGGTGCGGGTGCGCTGGAACAGCGCCGCGAGCACGCCTGCGATCAGGTGGGTGCCAGCCATGAAGTCGACCACGGAGGGGCCGGTGCGCACCGGCGGGCCGTCCGCGAAGCCGGTCGTGCTCATGATCGCGGTCCGGGCCTGGATCGTGAGGTCCATCGCCGGCTCCCCGGCGTAGGGGCCGAACGAGCCGAAGCCGGTGCCCGAGGCCATGACCAACCGCGGGTTGATCTCGCTGAGCTGGTCGTAACCCAGCCCGAAGCGGTCCATCGCGCCGGGCGAGAGGTTCTGGACCAGCACGTCGGCCGTGCCGACCAGTTTGCGGAGCACCTCCTGGCCCTCCGGGGCCTTCAGGTCCAGCCGCATGGTGCGCTTGCCGGAGTTGAGGAACCGGAACTGCAGCGGCTCCCCGTCTTCGTCGAGGGTGGGCAACCTGCGGTACGGATCCCCGTCGGGCGACTCGATCTTGATGACGTCGGCGCCGAGCCGAGCCATCAGCATGCTGCAGTACGGCGCGAAGTAGAACTGGCCGAGGCAGATCACCTTCACACCCTCGAGGGCGGTCATATCAGCCTCCGTCGTCGCGCCGCCCTCGAACCCATTGTTCGAAATGACGAACTTCAGTACGCATTTACAACCATGACACTAGGTTGACGTCGCCGTGGCTGTCAACGGCCGACCCCGATACGCGGATCGGTCGCGCCGTCCACCGTGGACGAGGACGGAGGGAACCCTCACAAGTCCCACCGTTCGGGCGGCCCGGGCCGCTGCACCAGCCGGCCGTCTGCCGCCAGCCGTACCAGGTGGGCGTAGGTCTCCGCGAGCGCCGAGCGCAGTGACCGCGGGGTGAAGGCAGGGAAGGGCCGGGCCCAGGTCACCGCCTGCGCCACCTCCCAGACGGTGCCGCATCCCTGCCGCACGGCGTGCTCGATCTCCACCAGCCGCGTGTGGTGGTGGGCGTCGATCGCGTCCAGCCGGTCGGTGAGCCTGTCGAAGGGCCATTCGTGGCCGGGCAGCGCCGTCACGGAGTCGGGCAGGTGGCGGAGACGGCCGAGGGAGGACACGAAGTCCCGCAGCGGGTCCGGGTCGGAGCCTGGCCGCCTCGCCACGTTCGGAGTGACTTTCGGCAGGACGTGGTCGCCGGTGAAGACCAGGTCGCGCTCGGTCTCGTGAAAGCACAGGGAGCCCGGGGTATGGCCCGGGGTGTGCAGCGCCATCAGGCGGCCTCCGGTGCCGGGTACCGCGGCGCCGTCGGTGAGCAGGATGTCGGGCTTGACGGTGGGCAGGACGGCGTCCAGCCGGGTCAGCTCGTCCCGCAGGTCCGCCAGGACAGTGCCGGGCACCCCGCATTCCCGCAGCCAGCGGCCGATCGCAGCCACCCGCTCCCGGCGTTCGAGCTCGTCGACCCGGATCTGGGAGCGCTCAGCCGGGTGGGTGCCGATCCAGGCTCCGGTGTGCTCCCGGATCCGCGGGGCGAGCCCGTAGTGGTCCGGGTGGGCGTGCGTGGCGACCACGCCGATCACCTCGTCCAGGCTGCCGCCCGCACGCGTCAGGCCGCGGCAGAACGCGTCCCAGGCGGCGTCGGAGTTCCACCCGAGGTCGACCACGACCAGACCCGCCGGGTATCGCAGCGTGTAGGAGAAGGAGTAGGCCAGCGGGCTGGGGAAGGGGATCGCCGACGCCCAGACGCCGCTGCACACCGCGAAGCCCTCGAGCTGCCGTGTCGGTTTCTCGGCAGCCGGCTCCGGAATGGTGACCTCAGCGGAACTCGCGGCGTTCGACCACGAGTGGGTCATGGCTCGGAATCACCTCGCAGTCGAGCTTCTCGATGCGCCTGAGGCTGTCCTCGTACGCGACGATGTCGGTGAAGAAGCCCGACGGGATGTGCTCGGCCTCGTCGTCGCCGCCCTGGTCATACCGCCGCTTCCTCCGGCAGCGGCGCCTCGACGAGGTCCCGGCCCCGGGTCTCCCGCAGCGCGATGGTGCAGAGCAGCCCGACCAGGCAGTATCCGGCCAGGAGGATCCCGAACACGAAGCCACCGTAGGTGCCGATCATGCTCGCCGCCACCAGGGGCGGGATGGCGCCGCCGAGCACAGCGGCGAAGCTGTAGGCCAGTCCCGAGGCGGTGTAGCGGTACCGGGTGTGGAAGAGCTCGGACAGGAACGAACCGGCGACGCCGAATCCGGTGCCGGCGATCAGGAATGTCACCCCTTGACCGAGCCAGAAGGCGCCGAGTGAGCCGGTGTCCAGCAGGGGGAACAGCAGCAGCGCCCACACTATGCCCACGGAGTTGGCGGTCAGCAGGATGCGCCGGCGCCCGAACCGGTCGCTCAGCACGCCACCAGCGATGATCGCCAGGCAGTTCACGAAGTTGCCGAACATGCCGGCGGTCAGCACCTGGGTCCGCGGCAGGTCCAGCGTCGCGGTGCCGTAGTTGGTGAGGAACGCGATGCCGATGTAACCCAGGGAGAAGGCCATCACCAGGGAACCCGCACCGAGCAGGATCTCCTTCCACTGATGGGTGAAGGCTTCCTTGAAGGGCAGACCGGCGTTCGCGCTACCGCGCTGGGCCTCCGCTGTGAATGCCGGAGTCTCCTCGATCCGCAGGCGAACATAGAGGCCGATGAAGACAAGGACGATGCTGATCAGGAACGGCACCCGCCAGCCCCAGGCTTCGAAGTTCTCGTCGCTCATGTACAGGCCGGTGAGCAGGAACGTGCCTAGCGAGAGGATGTTCGCGAACGCTCCGCCCAGGTTGGTGAACATCGCCCAGAAGCCGCGGCGTTCCTTCGGCGCGTGCTCGGAGGTGAACAGGGCGGCGCCCGCCCACTCGCCGCCGGCCGCCAGGCCCTGCGCGAGGCGGAGCACGACCAGCAGGATCGGCGCCACTACCCCGATGCTCGCCGACGTGGGCAGCAGGCCGATCAGCACGGTGGACGCGCCCATCAATGACATCGTGGCGATCAGCGTCCGCTTGCGTCCGAGGCGGTCGCCGATGTGCCCGAACAAGATCGAGCCCAAGGGGCGGGCGACGAAGGCGACGCCCAGGGTCGCGTACGACACGACATTGCCGGCCTGCTCGCCGAGGGCCGGAAAGAACGCGTGGGCGAAGACCAGCGCCGCCGCGGTGGCGTAGATGCCGAAGTCGTAAAACTCGATGACGGTGCCAAGGAAACTGGCCAAGGCGACCTTGCGCATCTTCGCGGGCCCAGCGGCCGCCGGCGTGGCCGCGTCAGGCTCGGTGGACCTCCGGGCGTCGGACTTCAGGCCCTCTGGGGGATGCGGGATGGACATGGGACCAACTCCTCTGGGGCTCTTCGAGAGGGCGAGGGCGGATCACGTGCGTGTTCGTCCGTTGCGCCTGGGCCGGCGCCGTGGCGGCGCGGGTCGGGGGTGGCAATCAAAGGACGTATATACGAACCAACGTCTGAAATGAGGAACTGTTTCGGGAAGGTAACCGTGCCGCTACCTGCCCGTCAATAGCTGAATACGGGGCTTTGCGTACCACGCGTCAGCGTGGGCCGATGCCGTTGACACTCCGTTATCCGAGTGAAAGCATGTCGTCATAGCGACCGGTAGTTCGTAATTAAGGACCCTGTGAAGGATGGGACGCCAGCGATGTCCTCGAACACGAATGCCCTGCCTCCGCTGTTCCGCCAGGGCGGCGACCCCGTCGGCATGCTCATCGACGGGGAGTGGACGACGCCGACAAGCGCCACGACCCCGGTGTTCGACCCCGCCACAGGGTCCGTCATCGCCTCCGTGGCCGATGGTGACGCGAAGTCCGTCGACGCGGCGGTCGAAGCCGCCCGGCAGTCCTTCGACGAGGGCCGATGGCGCGGCCTGTCCGCCACCGATCGTGGCGCCGTGCTCTGGCGCGCCGGCGATCTGATGCGTGAGCGGGCGCAGGACCTGGCGGAACTGGAGAGCCTCAACCTCGGGCTGCCGGTCGCGCAGGCCAAGGCCATGGTGCTGGAGGCGGCCGCCCAGTTCCGGTACTACGCGGGCTGGGCCGACAAGATCCACGGCCGCACCGTGGATCTCGGGCCCGCCGACCGCCGCGTCCAGGGATACACGCTGCGCGAGCCGATCGGCGTCGCCGGGCTCATCACCCCGTGGAACGCGCCGTTGAGCATGGCCGCCAAGAAGCTGGCCCCGGCCCTGGCCGCCGGGTGCTCCTGCGTGCTCAAGCCCGCCGAAGAGACCCCGCTGACCTCGTTGTGGCTCGGGCAACTCCTGCTTGAAGCGGGCATCCCCGCCGGGGTGGTCAACGTCGTCACCGGCATCGGCGAACGCGCAGGCGCGGCGCTGGCCGAGCACATGGACGTTGACGTGGTCTCGTTCACGGGGTCGACCGAGGTGGGTCGTCTTATCGTGCACGCCGCCACCGGCAACATGAAAAAACTGACACTCGAACTCGGCGGCAAATCCCCGGTCATCGTGTTCGGTGACGCCGACCTGACGGCGGCGATCCCCGGTGCCGCGTCCGCGGTCTTCTGGAACTCCGGCCAGGTGTGCGCGGCCGGCACCCGACTGTTCGTGCACGAGTCGGTGTATGAGCAGGTCGTGGCAGGTGTGGCCGAAGCCGGCCGGACGATGCGGCTCGGTCCCGGCTCGGATCCCGCGGCTGATTTGGGCCCGCTGATCTCGCAGAAGCAGCTCGACCGGGTATCGGGCTACGTCGGCCAGGGCGTCCAGGACGGCGCCCGGGTGGTGACCGGCGGCTCCCGGGTCGGCGAGCAGGGCTATTTCTTCGAGCCCACCGTCCTGGTGGACGTCGACCAATCCATGACGGTCATGCGCGAGGAGATCTTCGGCCCGGTGCTGGGCATCATGCCCTTCTCCGACACCGACCAGGCCGTCGCGCTGGCGAACGACAGCTCGTACGGTCTCGCCTCCAGCATCTGGACCCGCGACGGCTCACTGGCACACTCGGTCGCCCGGCGACTGCGGGCCGGGCGGGTCGGCATCAACGTGCACCGCGCCGGTGGGGCGTACATGCCCGCCGGTGGTTACCGACAGTCGGGCTGGGGCCGCGAGAGCGGCCCAGAGGCCCTGGAGAACTACCTCGAGACGAAATCCGTCGTGTCCCAGCTGGACTGAGGACGCACACACCGGATGCCGGCGCGGGCCTGCCTGGCGATCTACGAGGAGTCCAGCCGCTTTGCCGGCTCGGACCCGGCCAGCTCCTTGTCTTGTTCCTGCGGGGCCAGGGTGGCGGCCAAGGTGACGAGCAGGCCGAGTGCGGTCCGGGAGTTTGAGCCCGGCGCGGCGGTGTAGATGAACAGCGTCAGCCCAGGGTCGGCGGGTAGCTCCAGCCCTTCGTAGAGCAGATCCAGATCCCCGACCACCGGATGGTGCAGCCGGGCGATCCCGGTGCGGTGCAACTCCACCTCGTGCGCGGCCCACCGGGTACGGAACTCCTCGCTGCGGGCGGACAACTCCCCGATGAGATCGCTCAGCGCCCGGTCGAACGGATGCTTGCCGGCCTCGGCGCGCAACACCGCCACCACGGTACGACCAGTGCGATCCCACTCCCGGTAGAAGTCAACGGCCCGCGGGTTCAGGAAACGGAACCGCGCTATGTTGACCGAGCGGGCCGGGTCATCGAACAGCGGCGAGAAGAGCGCTCGGCCCGGGCTGTTGGCCGCCACGACGTCGGCACGGCCGTTGACCACCCAAGCGGGTGAGAGCTGGCCGTCCAAGATCTCCTGGATCACCGGGCGCACTCGCTGCCGGGCAGGCCGGCGGCGCGGAGCCGCAGCGCCGGCGCCAGCCGCTCGGGCCAGGTCGAACAGGTGCGCCCGCTCGGCCTCGTCGAGCCGCAATGCGCGGGCGACGGCCTCCAGCACGCTCTCGGAGGCACCGCGCACGCCGCCGCGCTCGAGATGCGTGTAGTACTCCACCGACACCCCGGCCAACTGGGCCACCTCGCCGCGACGCAGGCCCGGAACCCGGCGCCTGCCGCCGCAAGCCGCAAGACCCACCTGCTCCGGAGTGATCCGGCCACGGCGAGAGACCAGGAAGTCTCGTACCTCCCTGCGGTTGTCCATGCGCGCGAGGCTACGGGTCCACACGAGGTCTTGGGAGCCCTTGCCAGTACCCCCCTCGCCGGAGGCGAGCGCGACGACCGGCTGCTGGCCGTCCTCATCGAGACCCGCCGGCATCAGGTCACCACCGGCGTCGCCCCCCGTACCCGAGGGTGCGGCCCCCGGCGATCGCGAGTTCCTGACCTGCTCCTCCTGAGATGCCTGGCGGGCGGTTGCGCCCGCCGGGCCATCGGGAGCCGCACCGCAGGGCATCCGGGCACGCGATCCGGTTCCACGCCATCGATGGCCGGCCAGGACAGCAGGCACTCGGTCCGAGCCGGTGGGCTCAGTCTCCGAGAAGGCTCACCCGGTCGCCCCGGTACTGGTCGAACGTCACCGCCACCCGGTCACCGGCCGAGTCGGCGAGCACCTGCATGCGGGTCAGCATCGGGGTCCCGGCATCCACCCGCAGCAGTCGTGTCGTCTGGGGATCGGCCTTGGTGGTGCCCAGCTCGGTGTGCACCACCGTGACCGGCAGCTCCTCGCGCGCCCGGGCAATGCGTGAGTACGTGGTGCGAAAGCCCATCGGCACTCCGTCGAGGGTGAGGCGGGCGTCCCGCATGGCGAGGTGGTCGTCCGCCGAGCGGAGCAGCCTCCGGAGGAGCGAGGTGTTCGGCACCATCTGTTCGACGAGGACCTCGCTGGCGAACCTCAGCGGGTCGGCTCCCGGCCGCGGTTCGTCCCACTTGAGGCGTACGGTGTTGCCGGTGACGTGTGTGCCGAACCGCTGGCGGCGCACGAGCAGCCCGTCCTCGGCCAGCGTCAGGAGCGCCGCGCGAACAGCTCCCCGGCTGGCGCCGAACCGCGCGACGAGGGCGAACTCCGTCAGTGACTCGGCGGAGAACTCGCCGTGCCGGATCGAGGCCACGAAGAGGTCCCGGAGTATGCGTCGCGTGGTGTGCCGGTCCTGGGCCGCGCGCCGTCTCGCGTTGGTTTCGCTCGTCACCACACACTCCCCAGTCGACTGCCCGCGCTGACCTGTCGGCGGGAGTAGTAGACAGGGTGCGAACGACCGGGAGGGAGGCTCTGTCAGGGCCCCTCTCCCGGTGCCTTCGCCGCACGGCGCGGAATCACCTAGCCGAGCTGGTCGCCCAGGTCGAACTCCGGGTTGCCGATCGAGCCGAACCAGCGGCGGATCTGCTCCTGGTCGCCGCTGTAGGTGAGGCCCAGCTGGAGCAGGATCCTGGCCTTCTGGGGCAGCAGGTCACCGGCGCCGATGATCCCGGGAGAGCCGGCGTCGTACGTGCCCTCGCCGCCGGTGCGAGTCGCGGAGACGAACAGGACTCCCTTGGCGACGGCTGCCTGCTGCGCGGGTGACTGCGCGTAGGAGGTGCCGCCCGGGCCGTGGCCGGCCGTCACGATGCCCTTCGCGCCGGCGTTCACCGGACCGCTGATCGTGGCGCCCGATGCCTCGACGTACCCGCTCACGATGTCCACCGCGGCGAGCTTGTCGGGCGACGTCCTGGTCAGGTCGAACGGCGTCTTCCACGCGCTCTTTCCGCACTGCATGACGCGGGCGGGCGCCCGCAGCGGACGGATGTGGTCCTCGTTCACCACACCGAGCGCTCCGTAGGCACGGCTGTCGAACGTGTCCATCCGGTAGCCGTCGGTCTTGGTGACATCGCGGGCCGCGAAGAACTGGTCGTTCAGCAGCACCACCGTGCCGAAGCACGTGGTCTTGCCGCTCGCCGCCAGGCGGATCGAGCTGAACAGGTTGGTGTAGGCGTCATAGGTGAAGGTCCCGTACTGGTGCATCGAGCCGGTGACCACCACCGGCTTGCGGGACTGCACGGTCAGGTCGAAGAAGTAGGCGTCCTCTTCGAGCACGTTGGTGCCGGCGGTGACGACGACCCCATCGACCTGGCCCTTCTTCAGCTGCGCGTCGATGGTCCTGGACACGTCGTACAGGGCCTTGTTCGTGACAGCCGACGACCCGCCCAGTCCGCCGGCACGCACCACCGTGAGGTTGGCGACCGGCGCGAGTTCCGGGTACATGTCCTCGAGGATCGTCTGCACACCGCCCTGCACCGACCCGGAGTAGTGGAGATAGCTGATCCGGTCACGGGCCCTGGAGGTGAGGGTCCCGCCGGCGTCGATGACCACGATGTCGGGCTTGTTCGGGTCGCGCTTCGGCCCGATCGCCGTGACCGGGAAGTCCGGCACCGTGTACTTGGGAGCACCCTTGGTCGCCGCCTCGGCGGGCGTGACACCCACCGCCGGCGCCGGGGAGGCGAGCGTGGCGAAGGCCAGCGCGGCCACCACCGCGCCGACGACTGACCGCTTCTTGCGCGTGTGCAGCATGGTTCTCCTCGTTCGAGCTGTGCAAACAGCAAGATCGCAAGGCCGCCACATTTCGGATCCTGGAACGGGTTGTTAACCGTTCATTGCGCGGTCGGCGGGCGCTCCGCCATCTGTGCGGTCTCCGGAAGAACGCTGGGAGCCGTGGCCTTCGTGGTGAGCTCGTATCCCACACCGCAGGACCGCCGAAGCAAGCACTGTCCGCCGGAGTTCAAGGACGATGCGGTCACGTTGTACCGGTCTCGACTGGGTACGACGGTCGCGCAGCTCTCGGGTCTCCTGGACGTTGAGACCTGAGGTACTTGGATCCGAACAGGACATCGACCAGATGTCGAGGTTGCCAGGATGCGGCGCCACGCCGCGCGTTGGTTCAGTTGGGTGTCGGGTGGCCGCAGGGTTCAGTTGCCTTCAGCATGAACGCGCTGAAGGCCTCATCGAGGAGTCCGCCGAAGTCGCGCCGGCCATCGGACGCGGTCCAGCGCTCCACCACGAACGTGAGACAGTTCAACGCGGCGGCAGCGCGCACGAGACGCACCAAATCGGAGGCTGCCGAGCCCGGTCGCGCATTCAGCGCCTCGGCCAGTTGGGGCGCCCACGCGACCCGCTGCGTCACGCTGCGGGCACGCAGGACAGGGTTGTCCTGGATGACACGGGCCATCTCCAGGGTGCCGACCGGATTTCGGGTCTGCGGTTCGATCAGCACATCCATCGCCCGCCGCAACGCGGTCCAGTCGTCCTCGCCGGGCGGCCGCTCGCGAACGGCGGCAGCGACCAGCGCACCCTGGGCGTCCAGCGGCCCGAGGACCGCATCTTCCTTGGTCGGGAAGTAGCGCTGAAACGTGCTGCGCGAGACCCCGGCCGCGGCGGCGACGTCGGCGATGGTCACCCGGTCGAAACCCTCCCGCCGAAACACGTCGAACGCGACCTCGGCCAGCCGCAGCCGAACGGCAGCACGCGCGATGTCCCTGGTCCCGATCGGTCGTTCCACCGCCACATCTTAGCCAACCCGATGCCGCGATCCTAAACTGGTGCTGGAGTTCGAGGTTAGGGCTCAGCCTCATGTACAGTGCAGAGCCTCAACCATCACCCCGGCGGAGGATCACCATGAACGGACTGAACGGCAAGAGAATCGTGGTAGCGGGCGGCGCGACCGGCATCGGAGCCGCGACCGCGGTGCGTCTCGCCGCGGAGGGTTCCGCAGTGGTCGTCGGCGATCTCAACATCGCCGGGGCGCGGGCCACCGCGCGGCGCATCACCGAGGCCGGCGGGACCGCGATACCCGCGGCGTTCGACCTGGGCGACGAGACCTCCATCCAGGACCTCATCAGGTTGGCGGTCACCGAACTGGGCGGCATCGACGGTCTCTACAACGTCGGGGCAGACCTACGGGGCACCGGTGACCTCTCGCCCGGCAACCCGCGACGCGACAGCGACCTGCTCGACATCGACATGGCCGTCTGGCGGGAGAACCTCGAGGTCAACCTCATCGGCTACGCCCTCACGTCCCGCGCGGCCCTCCCCCACTTCCTCAAGCAGGGACACGGCGTCATCGTCAACACCTCCTCCGGCGGGGCGACCGGCAGCCTGCCGAACCGGCCGGCCTACGCCACCGCCAAGGCCGGCGTCGTGGCCCTCACCCGCCACACCGCCTCGCGCTTCGGCAAGCAGGGCATTCGCTGCAACTGCGTCTCCCCGGGACTGGTCATGGGCGAGACCCAGATCGCCGCGAACGACAAGGCGTTGCACGCGCAGGCCATGCAGCTGGTCCGCAGCACCCGGCTCGGGGAACCTCGCGACCTCGCGGCCACGGTAGCGTTCCTGATGTCCGACGACGCCGAGTGGGTCAACGGCCAGATCTGGACCATCGACGGCGGCATGACCCTCTGACCCCCGGCGAACGGGCACAACACCGACGGCGGGGTCGCGGCGTCTACATCGTGAGGCGTTCGTGGTGGATGCGGTGTGTCGAGACGCCCATCCGCCGCAGCAGCCGCTGGTTTGCCAGCACTGCGGGGTTCGGTCCCACGATGAAGAACGCGCCATGGGCGAGCTCATCTGGTAAGAGCACGCGGGTGAGGTCTTCGCGACGGAATCGGCCGACGCTGGTGGTGACTCGCAGGCGACCTCCCGATGCCGCTCGGTACTCCTCGATGACGTCGCGGTAATAGGCATCCTGCGCAGTGCGTACCGCCCACAGCAGGTGGATGTTCCGGGTGGTGTGGTGCGCGGCGGTGAGACTGAGCAAGGGAGACACACCCGCGCCCATCCCGAGAAAGACCAGGGGGGTGTCGCTGTCCAGGCCGCGCGCGATGGCGTCGAACCGCCCGAAGGGTCCCTCCAGGCGCACCCGGGTGTCGGTCTGGACGGTGCTGAGGCGACGAGTGAAGTCGCCGTGCTGGCTGACCGTGAAGGTCACGGTGTGCCGGTTGTCGTCGGTGACCGAGAACGGATGCCATTCCCTGCTCACGGTGGAGGAACCCTCGAAGCTGGCGAAGAAGAAGTCGCCCGGTCGCACGTTCTCCGCTTCCCGGTCGAGGGCGATCGACACGATGCGGGTGGACCCGCCCCGGGAGTCGTTGCCGACGACGGCACCCGTGAGGTAGGCGTCGCGCGCGATCCACTTCTTCCACGCGTGGAAGCTCAGTGTCGCGATCGTGTACAGGTCGAACAGCACCATCAGGGCGAAGTGCTGGTTCACCCGCACCAACAGGTGGACGTGCAGCCAGATCATGGCCACGAGCACCAGGTTGAGACGGTGGATCCACAGCGACAACTGGCGCCGGAAGACGACTTCCAGGAACTGCTTGATCTTGGCCACGTGTCTCGACCTGTCGACCAGCCACCCGCTCATGAAGAACACCGAGTAGAGCAGCAGGGCCAGCGCGCCGTAGAAGGCCCAATCGCCCAAGTCGCGGGCGAGGGCGTTGTCCGCGTAGGCGGTGTCACGGTGCAGGTAGGCGGCGCCGAGCGCGAGGACGCCGAGCATGCCGTGTAGCCCGTAGATCGACGGCAGGCCGACCAGCCGTTCCAGCCAGGGCGGCCGGACGCTGAGGACGATCGACAGCAGCCACCACGAATAGGCGAAGAGCCCGAAGAAGATGTCGATCCTCAGCGGGACGGGTTCGGTGCCCAGCTCGTCGTAGGTGAAGACCAGGGGCAGCGGGAACGCCATCGCGAATCCCCAGAACGCCAGTTTGCGCCACATCGTCAGAACTCCGACCGGCTCGCCGGTGGGCGCCGCGGCTCGATGTCGCGTACGTGCTGCTGGTTCACCCAGGCGAGCGCCAGCATCGCCGTGGCGGCGATGGTGACCAGGACGATGAGCTTGAACGTCGTCCGCACGCCTAGCCCTTGCCGGCAGTGACGTCGTCGAGCCAGGAGTTCACGTCACTCTCGGCGCTGTCCATGTCTGAACGCGAAATCGTCAGCGCGTTGCCGATGACCGTGGACTCGGTGAGCATCTTGGCGATCGCCTCGTCGGTGCCAGAGAGCTGGCTGCCGCCGTGGACGCTGAAGAGCACGACGGTCTTGCCGGCGAAGTCGTGTTTCTCCAGGAAGGAGTGCATCGGCATAGGCAGGTCGTACCACCAGATCGGGTAGCCGATGAAGATCGTGTCGTAGTCGGCCATGTTCGGGATCAGTGCCTTGAGCTCTGGCCGGACGCCTTGTTCCTGCCAGCCCAGCGCGAGGTCTTCGAGCGTGTCGTGGTCCAGCGGCAGCGCTTGTGCGGTCTCGATGCGGAACACCTGGGTGCCGGTCCGAGCGGCGATCAGCTGGGCGAGGTACTGGACGTTTCCGAGGACTTTGCCGTCGACTACGTGAGTACTGTTCTGCTA
>Ga0307516_10001859_pt1 | contig 28940 bp, 35 predicted proteins | sample 19_EM_MG_FD_203310 | JGI IMG/M metagenome (GOLD analysis project Ga0307516, IMG submission 203310) | Populus trichocarpa ectomycorrhiza microbial communities from riparian zone in the Pacific Northwest, United States - 19_EM | ecosystem: Host-associated > Plants > Roots > Unclassified | place... | reverse complement strand
CCGCCGCCCCCCCGCCGGCCCCCGCGCGCGCGCCCCCCCCCGCCCCCCCCCCCCCCCCCCCCCCCCCCCCCCCCCCCCCCCCCCCCCCCCCCCCCCCCCCAAGAGCGGATCAGTATCCAGCAAAAGGAGGGAAACGGGGGACCCCACGGACTGTGGTGGCGAAGAGAGACTGACTTGTATTGAATGATACCAATCCAGGTGGTCTTCTGACCATAGCTAGGACTCAGCCAGATACCGTCCGGCGCGGAGAAACGGATTTCGACAGGGAAATGGACCCGAGCTCCCGTTCGATCTGCGTGCTCCAGTTGGAACATGTGCCGTAACTCTCGTAAACATTCCTGAGAATTGCTGTACGGTATGGACCATTCTGTGGTATATTGTGGGAACTGGCGAACAACGATTGAGTAAAAACCGATGGGGAGAGCGGATGGCGTCATACATTGCAGTCAACATTGAATACCTTGTAGCTATCGTCGATTCGGACGGACTTCCCCCCCATGAGCCACACCTTGAGCCGACCGATCGAGGGGACGAGATCTGGTAACCACAGCGAGATAAAGAGGAGCAGCTGGAGGACATGGTAGCCAATGAGCTCGTCCCAAAACCAGTTCCCAATCAGCTGTTTCGACTATATGGGGAAATTGCGGGGGAGACCCGTCAGTTGCTCAGTATAAGCTGATTGGGTAACGAATGCGAGCCCAACATACCTCTCTTGTGCGATCTGAGGCGCTGATTCGAACCTTATCTGCTTGAGGAAACCACCACATGCGAACGTGTTCGCCAGAGCCGGCGAGGTTATCCAAATTATCAATCGTCTCGTCCATGCCGATAGTCTCGCAAACTTCCTTGAGACAAAACGCGGGTTCGACTTGCAAGGTGACCGAGGTGAGGAGACCGGTGCTACCGAGACCACAGAGGGAGGCCGTGAAGAGATCAGGATTCACTGTTCGGGAACATCGGACAAGTGTTCCGTCTGCCAAGAGCAGACCGAGGGCGAGCACATGTGTGGAAATCACCCCGTAGCTGATACCTGATCCGTGCGTCGCAGTGGTGATTACACCAGCAAGGGTCTGGTCAGATATTGAACCGAGATTGGACATTGCGAGACCCTGGGCACCCAAAGCGGTGTGAAGCTTGTTGAGAGTGATGCCCGCCTCGGCGACAACAAAACATTTGTCCTTGTTGATCTGTTTGGAGAAAAAAGACCAGAAAGGGGGGGGGATGGGCGGTTAGCGGTCGTGCCTGAGTGGGAGATGAAGCGTGAACCTTGATTCGTCGTGCATCACCTGGTGATGCATGATGGATACGAAGGATCAGAGCAAAAGAAAGAACGAAGGCGAGGGCGGAAATTGATCAAAAGGCTTAATCGAGAAGTAGACTCACATCGAGAACCCTATCTAGTTTTGTGGTTCGCAGCATGTACTCGTCAGTGCATGCCAAATCACTGGGGCTGTGACCGACGCCCACGGCACGGACCGTTTTTCCTTCTCTTCTGGCAAGCTCAAGGATTAGCGCGCACTGACGCACAGTCCATGGCTCGAAGACGGCGAGGGGACTGCAGACATAGGTCCTGGCCCAGTTGGTGAATCTGGCGTGGGGAGAGGAAGCCGGGAGGGTGACATCCTTTAAAATATCATAGAGAGACTGGGTCGAGAGCAGCGAGAGGTCAGACATCTGAGAGGGGGGAGATGCATTATTTGGACGCGAAGGAGAGCGAGGTTCTTATACGAATTGATGACAAGCAGGCGAGCGGACGAGCGGATGGCTCCGAAGGAAAGAGCAGCAACGGGGCATAAAGGTCGGAGGCTAGGTGCTGTGGCATACTCGGTTTACCGCCAGATCCGCTCCCTTGGTTGGAGATCTGCCCCTGCGCCGGTAAATATAATCATTAATTCCCGATGACCCGCTCCTTACACATCCATGTCGCGTTGGGAGAATGCGCAGATGTGAAACAGCCCCGGTCCATCCTTCCGGCACCTTCCAGGTCCATCGGGCCCCTTTGCCGGTAACCATCGGCATTTCCCGAGCTCATTCCACCCTTTCAGACACACATATGGCAGATGCCAGGCGTAAGCGTAAAGCATGTGAAACGATTCCGAATATCGAATACCCTGTCATACCCCCTGACTCACGCCCTAAAATCGAACACAACCCGCCCCCAATCCTGTCCTTCGTAAATCAGTATCCCCCGAACCTCGGCGCTATCCAACTCCAGCCCCAGTTCAAACTCTGTTACCGACCCAACTGTCAACTAGCCGCCTACACTGGAAACCAATGACGAACTATTCACCTGTGTAAAACCCGTTTGGGTGCGGCATGTTCGAGTTCTCTTGGAAACTGGGTAACGATCCGAGGTCTACGGTCCATTTACACAATTCCACGATTTCTCCCTGTCAAATTCCGTGTGGTGCGCGTCAGCGCACAAGAGTTGCAAAAACAGGAAACGCGGCCGAGGATAAGTCATCGACACACGTACCTCATCGCTGTATCGCATGATTTTATCGGACCTTGATGTGTAGATAATGGCATCGAAGATACGATCTGGATCACGGAATCGCGCGTCAGTCAAGAACACATCTCCAAAGCGTGAGGGGTAGGGGGCGCCAGTGGGAAGGGGTTCTATTTGATTTGTTTACCTTGGCCCGTCTGTGAGAATTTACTGCAAGGGGTCAAGGGGTGTTGTCATCAACAACCTTCCAAATATAGTATAAATGCGCCAAAGTTGCTTACCAGAACTTCCGTTTCAGTCTCTGCCTGGCAGCGCAAAACCGATAACAGATTATCAGCGGGCTGTCTCAACCGGTCGCAGACGCGAATGACGGCCAAACGCACCCTTTACGGAGCACTGCACCCTTCGCCACCAAGTACTGCAGCCTGATGGAATCCCAACAAAATGGTCAGTGATCAAATCCGAGCTCCGGAGTGAAAACAACGGAAGGAGCAAGGGGTAAGAAGTGGCCAGAACCACACCAATCCTCGGTCAAAAATCGGTAGCTGGGCGGAAGAGCGTTTGAGGAAAGGGCCCTAGGAATCCCAATACCCACCGGTTCTCGCACACCGGAACCCCCGCGTCGTTTTCCTTGATATATGCTGGGCGCTTCATCCAGTCTTCCGATTCGGCGGGCAGTTTCACCTAGCACAAGGGGAGGAAGATCAATCAGCTACTAGTCCTTCTTTGACCCCGTATCGCCACCACCGTTCCGTGCAAAAAACGGGCAAGCCTGCGGTGGCGCTAGCGGAAGCCGAAGGAGAGACGCGGGTGGTTATTCCGGGAGGCTTCAATCTTACCTTCATCATGTAAGACTGCGGAGAGATCACGCTCGAGACTAGAGGTCTTCGCGCTAGCCCGTATTGTGCGGCACCACGGACGGTGGCGGTGTCACAATCGGATGGTCTGGCGATTACTCGAATACTGGTTCCAAACCTTTCCTAACATGACGAAAATGGGTGCCGCACAAGCATAATCAGTCAGCTTTGAATCCATACAGTTGCCTCCCAATTTGCACAAACCTTCACGCGCCTGAAGAGGTACTCGCTGCCCGAAAAGCCGCCCACGAGTAGCAGAGCGTCAAGCCTCTGATCGACCTTCCTTGACTGTTCTTCGATCAACTCTATGGCCTGGACGGTCAAACAACGCCATGGGATCCAGGGGTCGTAAGCGGTCTGATCCAGAACAAAGCGACCAAAAAGAGGAACAGACCTGGTTGACAACTGGTTCAAAGACCTCTTGGCGCAACAGGTTTCCAGGGATGGCCAGCTCGCCATTCAAAAGCCCCACGGAAGGGTCGTCCGGATCCTCTACATTGAAACAGGTAAAGTAGAACATCTTTTCTGTTCACCAGAAACCAAACACAGAGAGGTTCGCACAAAGAACGGGGATATCAGTATTCCGTACCAACAAAGGGAAACCCAGGAAAGCCTGTCAAGGCGCATCGCCCAAGACGACTTACCGTCATCCACATCGCCCATGTACGCCAACTTATCGGTTTCGCTAAAGTTGTGCATGAAGTAGGCCAAACTTGGAGCGTCTAGATGGGCGGGGTGGTCGGCGAGCAACGTCCGGACGAGCTCCCTGAACCTTAGGTCCAAGAATAACGACCCGCAATTGGCTCCTGAGCGCGCACACATTTCCGCAATCTCCAGGTTTGACATCTGCCCGATGATCTTGTAGATAGCCAGATCCTACGGAACGACACATCGATGATTTGAACAACGGAGAGCACGCCGACCGGTTTTAGAATGAATTCGGATTGGTCAGGTCACAGGAACGTTTTCAGGCGCCCCAGACGATCAACGGGTCAAGAATGGAAACCGCAAACGCACGATCGTTTGTCACGGTGAGCGAGAAGAGTCATGAAGACGTGGATAAATCACGTACGACGGTACCACCGCCAGCATCACAGATCATGAAGTTTTGATTCGGTTGCAGTTTGTGCAACTCGGTGAGGTGTGCACAGTGAACGGCGGCCGCTTCCGGTTCACTGGACGATGGGAATAGCGGACAGAGCGACAAAACGTACAACAAGAATGGACAGGTGCCAATCGTCAGTAGGGCACAGAAGGGCAACCAGGAATAGGACGTACGTAATGATCCTGAGGCGGTCCCTCCAATCCCGGTCGCCCGCTCTTGAAGACTGGACGAGCCCAGCGGTGATTGCTGCCTCCCGCATCATTTGACAGCCCATTGCGTCCCAGGCAGCAGGAACCGTCAACCAGACATCCGCAGCACCTTAACACGGCAAGTGGAGTAAAGGGGTAAGTGTAAGACGGGTAAGCAGCTCAACCCTATTCACAACATAGGAGAGTCTATACACACCGAGATCAGCAACAGCACCAATCTCGCGGGTTATCTGCTGCTTGGCGTACTCCCAAATGTAAGAAAGGAAGTCGATGATCAAATCTATGGCTTTCTTGCCGGGCTGTACGGAGGAGGGCACAGAAGTTTGTCAAAACCCGTGATTCTTTTGTCAGTCGCCACACCTCCTTTCAAGGAATAGTGGGACTGTTCGAGTGAGTGACACGTACAGGTAACGAGGGCAGGCGGGGATCCACAGCGCCCGCGTCGCGGAGCGCGTGCGGCTCCAAGAACAACTTGAACCTGACGACGGCGGGGGTGAAAAGGTAACGCAGTCAGCCACGCGCCGGAGCCAAGATGTGCAACGATAGTAAGAACGTGGCGCAAAATGCCATAAGGGTACGCGCCGCGCAACAGAATGACAGGGTATACAACTAGTACCGACCATTCGCATTTTACTGTGCCAGGCATTGGGCTGGCGTTCTTTGCTTCCAAACCCCAGGCGAGAACCTGTCCGTCGTCGCTATACAACAGACAGGTGGGGATTTTACGGAAGGTCTCGAAGGATCCAGGCCAATGGAGTATCTGTTGTACCTGTCCGGCGGCGATTCGGGAAGAACCATATGCCTGAAGAGGGGGTGCCATACGATCAATACGCGTTGCATAGTGGGCGGTGAGGATGCGGAGAGTGCTTACTATGCCAGAGAAGGTGGTACCTATGGAATGAAATTGTCAGGGGACTGAAATGAGCGTCCCAAGGGGTCCGGGATGGACGCACCGAAGTCGATCGAGACTGAGAGTTTCCCTTCGTCGGTCGGAACAACGTAGCCTTTGGCCGGCGGAGGTGGTGAAACAGTGCTAATAGGACCGTATCCACCAACCGGAGGCGGTGAAGGTGGTAAACTTGGCGGTGGCCGGATGATGGATGGCGTCTGGTAGGTCGTTCCGCTCAACGTGCTCGGATTGAACCCGGACTGCTGGAACGAGTGGTTGAAATTGCTCGGCGGTGGCGAATGAGAGGTTCCGTGCGAGTAATGGGTCGGGGGAGGGGACGGAATCGTGGGGGGTTGGTATGGTTTCTCCTGCCATCCTAAACCAGGCTGGGGGCCAGGCTGTTGGTTTATGGGCGATTGTTGAGGGTACTGAGGATAGACATGGTTCTTCTCATCAACACCCTTGTTTCCAGCTGGTGTACCGCAACACGGCATGGTGGAGGCGTTGAATGGGGGGAGTAACAGGGAAACCCCCACTAACTGACTGGCTGTGTCCCACCCTCTCGCCTAGCGCCCGCTATCACGTGGCTCGGATTACCTGACGACGCTTGGCCCCAGTCACCCTGTACGTGAGGGAGAAAGAGACAGCGGAATGGAAAATATGTTCACTGCGTGGGCTGTGGGGATGATTCCTAGTGCAAGGCTACCCTTGATCTTCATTCTTCCGTCAATCTGACCGCAAAGCAAGCAGTAGGGTGTGATTTCAACCGATCTACCGGGAGAACGAACACGAATGAAGCCGCTGTAAGGCCCAGAGACCTCGCACAAGACCGGCACATGGCGTGAGGTCCACGTAGACCTTCACAACCCGGAGCTTGGCTCAAACGAAGGCAGACTGCGATGACACGGGATCATCTGGACCGAAATTGAGTTGTTTGTTCCGCGAAAGAGACTTCTGCGGATGCATTCAAGTTAAAAAACTGTGAAACCCTCCGATGAACGCCATCCCCCACACATCAGCTGATTACTCCCCGAACCCCACACCCAGGAACTGGGTCGGGCGTGGGACATCGGGAGAGCATCATTCCCATGGAATAGCGACCGAGGTCGCGATTGCTGTCGCAATAGCCCCCGGGTTCTATGCGGTCTTTCTGGACTAGAGTCACCCACACCGCTGACCTGAAGGTCTGGCAGGGCTGATCCGTTGTCACGAGTCCAATGGGGAGAATATGTGCGAGGTTGGCGGGACTGCGAGAGATCAAGGGGCAACGCGTGGGTGCGAATGCGGCTGATCTGATTCCAGAATCGCGATAATCAGGCCTGCGTTGGGCCCAACGGAGAGGGGGCTTATGTCAAGGGCAAAACCGACGAAGGTGTCTCCCAATGACGCAGACTTAGGGGTCACGTCGACCGTTGTAAATGGGTCCCACTGGAGATGCCAGACCGCGGCCATCGACCGCAGTCGCGTGTTTGTGGTGCAGCCGCTCAACGCCCGAGAGAGTTTTTTCTCCGTCTCGTCCATGGCGGAAAATTGAAAGGCGGAACGGACAGACCGAAATGAACTATCGGATTGTCCCACGCGAACCCAGCCAGGTCTCCATTTCTGCATCAACTTGAAACTCCGCTGATCATCCCCCTGGGTTTCGCGATGACCACCAAAACTGTCGGGAACCAGCTGCAGAAGCTCGCCGCACAATGGCCAGGGGACCCCTTCAGACCCCATCTCCAACTCAAGACCTTCCTTGAGTCGCTCTCCCGCCACCCCAGCCTCACGGATGGAGCCGTGGTCGCCACGCGTTCCCTGCTCCAAAATGATCTGCGTCATAAAGTATGTCGTTACTGGAACTATAAGCACCGTGTCTCATGGTCATGCCACCCCTCCCCGCTTTGGTCCATAGCACAAGCTTGGGAAACGCCTGATGAAGCCCGCTTCCATGCCACATCACTACGACAGGCTTACGGAGGCGTTTGTCAAAAGTTCGCAAGGCATCGGCCGGTCTTGGTGGAAACGGTTCTTCAATGTGTGGTAGTGTCGGCGCAACGCCGATTCAAAGAATCCAGTCTTGTTGGGTTATTGCCGTGACCCCCTGGCAACAAACGAAACCCTGCTCGCCGCACTGCGAACATCACGTCTTGGGTTGTACATAATGGGTCAACGTACTTGCAACGGATCAAGGAAAACAAAATACACCCCGCACAGGTGCAGTGACGGTAGCGCGGCCTCTCGACTTGTCAACTTTCATCTACTCCGCGATTCGCCGGAACGAGCCGCGTTGCAAATTTGTGAATTTGAATTGCAACTCAAATCTCCCTCGGACGCTATTGTTCGTCCCCCGTCGACCTCAAAACCGCATCGCCACTCTTGCAACAAAGCCTGGCGAGCGTGCCATATGATGTTGCATATTTTCCTCAACAATCTGAGACTGCGCGGCTGGTCCCGTGAAGGCACCGACATAGAGTTTCTTGCCGGTACGTAACCGCCAATTGGGCCAAAGTTGAAAAATTCCGGTTTCGCATAAAGCCCCTTTTCGCGTACTGTCTGTCGTATCTCCGCCGTCTCAGCTCGTCAGAGGAGACGAAAAACGGGAAAGCGAAAGGAAAATAGTTCTAAAGGAATGATGCGGTACTAGGAGAATGAATGAATAGAAAGTCAGCCGAAGGGGCTCCACACATCGCGTATCCTATCCTATTGCCCTTGCGGGGCCTCGGCGGTTCGTTTGTCGAGAATGTCATAATGGCCAGGTCTGCGATCGTGTGATCAAAAAAACGCCGTGACTGCACCCCCCCGACCCAGCGTGGCCGAGATCTGAGAAAGGTGGTGGGAAACTCACCGATACAACAACGTGATTGGAGAACTACCCTCGAGCTGTGAGTCCGGGTCACGGAACTCAACAAAATCGACCTTGCCAGTCGGCGATCGCCCATCAAGATATGCAACGTTGACGTTCATTTTCAAAGCACGCGTCAAAGCTGTCATCTGGACGTGGTCTAGAACCCCATAACCGCCCACGCGGGAGAACTTAGGTTCTGAGGTTGGAAGTGGAGGTAGGAAACCACGGACCTGCTTCTTTACCGACAGCCTCAACAAAGTGTTCGCAGAACTCGCGAGTGCCCATCGGTTCGCCGATTTCTGGATGGAACAAGAACGGAGCGTACTCATCTGGGTCATTCCTGATCTGGGCTGACGCCACCAGTCTCAGGTATACGACGACGGAGTTCGAAACTGGAGTTCTGATCTCAAGTCAATTCGATAAGCGGGGTTACAAAGTAAACTCTACCTTCTGGGCTTTGAAACGCTTCCAGCAAGGTCTCGGAAGTAAGTGTCGTCCCCCCGGGCTCAGGAAGAGCAATTTGTTGGATTAGGGACAGGAGCACTTCGTAGAAGTCCTCAAAAACCAGTTTCTGGAACCCCGCTTTCTCCAACGTTGGGATGGTGGATTCCAGCAGGGAACTCGCAATCGCAACCGCCACATTCGTTTCTGGCGAATTCAACAGATATTCGATGAACCCGAACGCCAGAGCTACGATAAGAAAACGTCCTGTGATCAATGAGAAATCTAACGCAATGGCGACAGCCAAGCCCTGATACGGACGACTGGTTGTAGCTTACATCGGTAGAAACAATCTCCGTCCCCACGCGCTCGCCGGATGCTCACGTATTCTTGCGAGATGAGGTAGTCGATCTGATCGACGAACGATTTGGAGCCTCCTTCGTATTCTGTGCGGAGTGCAGACATCGATGTCAGCGGCCCGATAAGTGGCCGGTCTGGGACTGCGTCATCCAGTAGATTCTGCATGGGGTGAAAGATAAGCGAGCTTAGCACAAAACCGGCGACGATGGGAGATCATCTGTGGTGTGAGGACGCCACAGACCTGGTTGAGATCGTACAGTTGAGCTTGACTCAGTTGGGAAATATCTAGGGTCCAGCCGAGTTACGGGGGGTCTCCCTTCGGTTGAACGCTCACTTACCGGTATCTTCGTTTACGACGACGGCGGGTGGATGGGGAACTGGAGGTGGAGGTGATTAGCTCTGACTGTCTGCGTGCTCATACCGCTCACAACGGACCATTCCCCGCCCCTGATGAGGTTTTTGGACCGGAGCCTGACGACTCTGCTGGAGGCTGCATCACCTCGGTTGGTGGCACTGGAGGAACCTCGGAACGGATAAGCCGCCACTGATTCACCGAATCACAATTCCGGATGTGAAAGCATCACGTGATGCAACGCGTCGGCTAATTCAAGTTTCTTCATTCCAGAACGAGAAGATCCAAAGCTCAAACCTCAACCACAACTTGCCCCTGAAGAGGCAATCGCCTTCCTCAACAACACCGCACTTCTTAATGTCGTCTGTCTCTTTATCGCAGGATAAGACATCAGTTTATGAGCAACGTAGGTCACAGTTCTTCCGGGGTGTGGATCTGGTGGCTGATCAATTGAGGCACCTCAGGCAAGCTCATGAATGGGGCGCCTGCACCGCTAGCAGAGGATGAAGATTCAGACTTTGGTCGCGAGTCTTGGTATGACCGTAAAGGTGATAAGAAAGGGAAGACAAAAGATCGGCGCGGTGGGAAACGAGGGGGAGGAGCCAGGAAGTCTGGGGCCAAGAACCCGGTAAACGGTGATGATGACCGCGCCACCGACTTCAACCTACTCGACCACGGCTTCCCCTCAGACGGAAGCGACGAAGAATCATTCTTCGACAGTGACCACAGTGAGTCGTGTTCGTGCCTTTGCATGTGTCCGCAGTCAGCTCAGCCTCTCTCGATCTAGAAACGCCGGCATTTGTCCTGGAAAGGCGTGGTCGACATAAACCACTCAGCTCGTACTTTGAGGACGCCATATTGGACCGAGAAGGTAGCGCAGATCGCGAAACAGAATCCCAGCGCCAGGGTAGAAGACACACCCAGGAAGGGCCGAGACGAGGCAGGGAGGTTGACACCGCAGCCGGCGGCTCCAATGCCGAAACTCCCACCAATTCTATGCTCAGGCCAACCCCCCCTGACCATGAAGGTTCGGTCACAGGCAAGTCCAAGCTCGGGTACCAGTTCGCGCATGACCCGTTGACGTCACTTTTCCAGAGTCAGAAACAGAAGCTGACCTCAATGCATTCGCACAGTCCATAGCCAAACGAAAATACCTCGGATACTTAGAATCTCCGAGCAAGCGACAGAAGCTGTCTGCAGACGACGGGGACTCAGTCACTGAATCTGATGATGATGGTCCCTGTATGTACCTCGAACGTCCCTGTTCGCCTCCGTTGACTGATTTGGCCGTCTATCTATCCGTCTCCCGTTACCCTCGTTTCAATGACATGACATCCGATCAGCAATTGCACCAGGAATGATACCCCAACCCCACCATAGGCAACTAGTCGGAATTCACCGGGTTTCTGACGGATCAGAAACTGAATCCGATGATGAGCCACTAGCTCCGGTTGCGCCTTTAACTGGAAGTAACCCATGCTCGCAATTCGAACCACCCGAGACGCGCCCGACTTTCCGACTCGGACCCTCCCAGCAACGCCTCGGCCCACTAGTCTTGGACCAACGGAAACACATTCAGGTGCCCCCCGCGATCAACACATTTCTACGGGATTATCAGCGAGATGGAGTCGAGTTTTTGTATGGCAAGTTTAGGGGTTCAATGGGTGGTATGCTTGGAGACGATATGGGATTGGTGGGTTTCACTTGAAACTCAGCTCGGATGAATTGTATGACCTTCGATCTACTCATTGGGCCTTCTCTTCGCTTGACACCAGGGCAAAACCATTCAAGTCATATCATTTTTATCAGCCATTATGAGGAAGACAGGCACATCAGAAGACGAATTTCGCAGGAGGGACCACGTCGCCAAGCTGCAGGACTCCGAGGAATGGAACAAGTTCAGGAAGTTGCCGCCTGCGAACGATATGTGGCCGACTGCCCTGATAATTGCTCCCAGTTCAGTTGCAATGAATTGGCAACGAGAACTCGAGACTGTGGGTTGGAAATTTATCTGTGTATTGGCCTCGATCAGGCGTTGATAGAGCGCCAACAGTGGGGTTACTTCGAAGTAGGAATGTACACCGAAGGTCCCGCGAAGCGCAGGGACGTGCTCAAGGACTTTACGATGGGACGGCTGGACATCAGTAGGTCCCACACATTTCCAGGTTTCTAGGATCACAACGCCCATTTCGCTTAGTCGTCACGACATTTGAACTCGGGAGAGATGACATCGAACAACTGTGCGATCAGCACTGGTCGTGTATCATCGTTGATGAAGTACATCGAGTGAAGAACCCGAAATCACGGACGAGCAAGACGTTGAACATGTTTCAATGCCCTGTTCGCCTTGGTTTGACCGGTACAGCCCGAGTCCTCCCGTCCACGTTTGTTGTACTCTGACGGAGAAAAAATACCCTAGGCACCGCCATCCAGAACAACTACACCGAGTTCTGGACAATGCTGGATTGGGCGAACCCGGAAGCACTCGGAACGCTGAAAGAATGGACCAAGTACGTTTCGAAGCCATTAGCAATAGGCCAGAGCAAAAATTCAAAGGATGCCGAGAGAATCAGGGCCAAGGTCGGTCCGGTGTTTCGTCTGGTCGATCGATCCATGCAATCCAACTATCCAGAGAGTCGCTGTCATCCTCAAAGACAAGCTACTTCCCCAGTATTTCAAGCGCCGGTATGCTAGGGTTCCAACTACGCACCCCCCCCAACTGACTTTGCCCAATCAGGACGAAGGACATTATTAAAGCCCAGGTACTGCCCGCCTGTTCTCCCGGCTCGGAGACGGATATTCACCCCTTCCGCAGCTTCCGCACAAATTCGACCGAGTGGTCTTTTGTCCTCTCACCGAGACTCAGACTGCTGTGTATGAGCGGCTGCTCCAAACCCAGAACGTCCAGAACATCCTGCGCCGGAAGGAAGAATGTGATTGTGGTTCCGAGAAGCCGTATGTCCGGTATTCCGATTATGCAGGCTGAGAGACTCACAGAACTTCGTTTGCCCAGTCGGCACATGTGCCATTACAAGATGGACCTGGCGGACGTTTTTCGATACATGGCTACGTTTATCAAGACATCGAACCACCTGGCGTTGATCTTACCTTGCACGTACCCTATAATCCATCTTGTCGATGTATGTTGCTAACCGTTTCGTAGCGGAGAAGGATTCGAAGGAGCAGGTCTGAAGAAACCCCCCCGTCATCATGTCACCAGCTAATATAATCAACAGCGACAGCGAAACCGCGAGATGGCGCAGCTGGCATTCGGTGACCGGGTCCCCCTTTGGGGGGTTTCTATTCACCTGGAAGAACATTGCGGGAAGTGGAAGGTGATCGTCCTGGTGGGCAGCGGAGTTGTCACGCTGATACCAGAGACATCATAGGTCCTGCAGACGTTGCTCAAGGAGTGGCACAGGGACAAGACTAACAAGGTGCTGGTCTTTACAAAGTCGGTCAAGCTGTTGGAAATCCTTGAGTATCACGTCGAATCTCAGAGTGGGTAGCATTTTCCCAAACGCCGGGTTGAGTTCTTACACTCCGCCTAGATTGGGGTTATGAGCGATTGGACGGTTCAACGGAGCAATCTGAACGTAAGCAGTACCTGCAGGTTTGCAGTCAGTTAGCCCACTCGTCTCCCAACCCCAGGTATGCCCATGATCGACAGGTTCCACAAGGATCCGGACACGTGGATTTTCTTAATCTCAACGCTTGCTGGAGGGACCGGGTTGAACCTTGTTGGGGCGAACAAAGTCGTCATTTTTGGTGAGTTTCCCCATCCATCTCTTTCCCCATCCATCTCCGGCCTACTGTGTCTCATCACTTGGGTAGATCCAAACTGGAGTGAGGGTTTCTCCTCCTGGTATTTCGAAATGGACCGCAAGGCTAACGTTAACAGATCCCGCCCATGACCTGCAAGCGATCGACCGAGCCTTCCGAATCGGCCAATCTCGCGATGTTGAAGTGTTTCGGCTACTCGGCGCGGGCTCCATCGAAGAGTTGATGTACGCTCGACAAGTGTACAAGCAGCAACAGATGCGCATCGGATACGATGCCAGTGTCCAAACGAGGTCAGGAGCTTCACTCTCAATTTCGTCCTCCGTCGCTGACCTTGGTGTCCGCATAGGTACTTCGAGGGAGTCCAGAACGATAAAGAACGTCAAGGAGAGTTGTTCGGCCTTCAGAATATCTTTAAACTCCATAAGGATACCCTCTCCACTAAGATGGCCGTAGGTTACCTCCACCTCCACCCACGCCTATCCCTCGTCACTCAACAGTCGGTTTGATAGATCGAGGAGGCACAGCTTGCAGACCTTGACTGGGCACTTGCGAACATGGGTGGGAGTGCCTCGAAGAAAGACGCAAATGAGATTTATGCCGCGGAGAAGAAAACGAGTGGTCAAGAAGGGGTTAGTAACTCAGTCAAAGGAACACGGTCGGCTCAAACCAAATTTCGCTTCCTCAGGACGACTTTAGCGGATTCGGGGCGTTCTTACTGGATGAGGGTAAGCTTGGGACCCACCCTTCCGTGAGGGCTGATCTGAAACTTCTCGGATAAAGACGACCCAACGCCGAACCCTCCAACAGAAATTTCCGAGACGTTGAAAAATATCGGGATCAAATACAGTCACGTAAACGACCGTATCCTTCGGGACAACCCAGTACAAAGGGCACGGATTCAAAGGGCGGAGAAGGTCGGTATTCCGGATCGATCACTCCGAAAACCCAGCCTTACACCTCGATTCCGGCACGTAGGTCCAACGAGAAACGAGGAGGAAGAGCACTAAAGGCGATGAAGAGCCAGAAGTTCCGGTCTGGCCACCACGACGGAAGAACCACAAGAAAACTAAGCCATCGGACCTGTAAGGAGACCCCACTCTACTGCATCTCGCAACCTGACACTTGTGACCTTTAGGGTGTCCAGCCGAAGAGACGCCATCATTGGCCTTGGTCTCATCAAGAACGCCTCTGAAATGCCTCGGTTCGCCGAACACTTGTAAGCGTGTCTCGTGACTCTGCTTCCAAGCAACTGTCTCACCTGTGATCGATTAGTGTTACAATGTCGGAGGAGGAACAGTGTGAGTTGATATCTCGATTGAACGATTATCGCAGGGTGGTCGCACCATCGTTCGTGGATCAGACCATGTTCTATCGTTAGGGATTTACGTACTGTATTCTGGATGTGTTCGTGTGATTTATCTTTGTACATTAGCCATCATTGGAAGGATTGACTCCCTGGACGGAAGCGTTCCGTTGGATCTACCCTGCACATTTCTCACACGGAAGATTCACCGCGAAGATCAGTTCACGCAAATTACGGCATCCCGATGCTCGGCTGGGGTATTTTAAACTGATATTGATGCGACCCCGCGCTGACCGCGGGGAATCTGCGGCTAAAGTGGAATTATTGGTCTCATCGGTGTAACCGAAGGCGAGGCAGTAAAGCGCACGACGGTGCGTTCCCACCGCAGCACTCGGTATTCCCAGACCTATAAGGCTGCACTGACGGTGGAGTGCCTAAGTGTAGCGCTCGTAGGAAGACGTTCCCGTTGTCTGGGGGATCACTCGGGCGGGGCTTCAACCGAACAAACCCTTTGCTGGGTCCGAGGGACTGACCATCCAGGCCCAGAGTTTACGTGGTCGTGCCCGGTCTCACGTACCGGTCCACGAGACTATCGCATCGCTCCGTTTGAGATGTCGGGAAGTAGCAAAAGCGATGGGATGGACGAACCAGCTGAAAACCCTGGGGGTAAAAATTACACATTAGATATGATACTGGATGCCCGAGGCGATTAATCTCCCAACATCTCATCCTCCCCGACTCTCGCCTTGAAAGCGACAGAGTGAGTACGAATGGAACCACAATGACAGCCAAGTCTCACATGCTCACCTTCTCTACGAGTTTTCTCTTTTTATCCCTCGCTTTCTTCTGCACCTTCATATACTTCCCAAGCGGTGTCTCCTCAACATTCAACCCCTCTTCCCACTCATCGACCTCCTTCGTATCTCCCGGTCTAAACTTCACGCTCAGTCTCTGCTTTTCGGTCACCTTCGCGCTCTCCTCAACTCTTTCCACTAAGTTCTTCACCATTCCGCCTCCTTTTGACTTCGCCGACCCGCCGGACGTCTTGCCTGTCTTGAGAGCTCGGCGTAGAGCCACTACAATGGGGGTTATAACCTCGGGGAAAGCGATGCTGCCTATGACTGGTCTAGTCGAGAGGTAGTCACCGAGAAGGTAGGTAGCCTCCTCGATCAAACCTTCCTCGTAGACACGGGTCCGTAGGAGTTGCTGAGGCGCACGAATATTTGTTTCCATATCGAGTGGTCGGAGAGTGGACGATTTTGGCTTTCCGGTGCTCAGGGTAGAAGTAATGATGGGAAGGAGATAGGGAGCAATTGGAATGTAAGTATTGGTGTGCCGAACGAGGTGGATCAAGGATTTGATCATGTGGAAGTGGTAGGGATATGACCGGGAATTTGAGATGAGTTTGATAGCACCGGTGGTGACCTGAACCAATGGGTAAACCAAGGGAGTCAGCTTGCTGGTTTCTCCACCACGCTGAGCCCTAGCCTCGGTGCCGCAAGCCCGGGCCAACACAAGGCTCCAGAAGTCGACACAATGCACGTATTGCCAATTGTAAACCCGCTTGTACGCATCCTGTGGGGGTCTGAGTGGGTCGTTCCGGAACTTGGCTACGGAAGCTTCGTGCGCACCTTGGTTTGGACTTTGATGCTTTGCCTCAGTAAGATCGCGAGTTGTCGAATGTACTTGAATGCATGTTGGTAAGCTGTACCGTGGTCGGCAATGTAGATCTCTGATGCAGAGTTCTTCATGAGGTTGATGAAAGGTAGTGAGTGGACGGTCGTAGACTTGCAGACACTGACAAGTGTTTGATATACGCCCTAGGAGCGCGCAAATTTGGTATGAGTTCACGGCTGACGTAGTTGAGATAAGTACGCCAAACCTTGAATGCGGAATCGATGATGGATTCGTCGCCGGAACTCACGAATTTTCGAATGGCGAGGATGGCAACAACCCGGACACGATCTTCCGCTGTCGACCAAGTTTCTAAACATGACTGCAATACTTTCAGTTGGTTTCGGGGCCCAGAGAGTTATCACTCCTACCGTCAAGAAGGCTTTCACGGTCTTGCGACTTGTGACGATGTACGGAATGACCTTGGTAATCTCCAGGTAGACGGTGTGGAGTAAGTCGTTGTCCGTGAGTTGCGAAATGAGGTGGACGGCGTTGTGGAAGTATGCTAGGATCAGTTTCTGTAACGTCTTGAACTTGGGTGTCTGGGTTGGTTGTTTACTGGGAATCGGGTGGGTGAGGTGGAATCTCTGAGATAGAAGTAGGATTTACAATCTCCCGTTGGCCAATTCCTTATAGGGGACGTGATGCAGCAGCACAATCGGGGTATACTTCAGTGTCGTTGTGATAAGTTTGTTGTAAACTGGCGATGTCTGTGAGTACATGCCCCATGAGACGAAACCCATGCTTACTCGACGAATTGTCGATTGTGTATGCCAATACCCGTTCCTCATCATCCATGTGTGCGGCGGAGCGAAACGCGATTACGAGTTTTCTCCACGCTCGGAGTGAACGATGCTGTTGGCACACTGAACACCTGCGAACTTTGAAAGTAGATGATTAAATACCTCCAATAAACTCTTTTGCCACCGTTGAAGCTCCTTCTTGGTCAGTACAGGAGCGCGTTGAGTTTCCTGAGTTTCGTCCATGTCCACATCCTCCCCTTCGTCATCTTCGTCGGACCCGAGGTCGTCCTCTTGTGGGTTGAACTCAAGCAACTCTCTGTCGTTTTCTTGTAGATACTTGTAGAACTCTGGGTCTTTTTTGGCAAGCTCAGAAAGCTCAAAGAGATGAGCAGCCCCCTCATCTACGTTTCGTCGTAATCGTGCACCAAAGCGAGGGAGTTTCTGCACCTTACGCACCATCGAGGTCATCTACTGAAGGCAGGGAATCGTCGTCCTCGAACTCGTCGTCCTCATCCTCCTCTTCTTCTTCGTCGGAATCAGCCCCTTCCGGGTGGTCTTCCTGGAAGGGTTGAATTCGGGTCGCATCACGAACAGGAACAACATACCTCATCGCTGCCCTCCTCCATAAAACCAGCGCCGAGGAAGTCATCAACGGACATCCCCTTCAACCTGTCAAGCAAAAAAGAATTAGCCAGACACCAAACCGCAAAACCCCAACGCGTACTTCCTCCCAGTCTCCTCCTCATCTTCCTCTTCATCTGATTCGGGCGTCTCAGCAGGTGGCTGGGACTTGCCCTTGTTTCCCCGCCGTTTTTCAAACTTCTTTTTCGTCTGCTGGTATTTACGACGAGCCTGGATCGTCTTCTTGAGTTGGCCGCTAGCCGCGAATTTTCGTGCCGATTTTGCGACTTTTTTGCCCATCACAAATGCCCGACGGACGGTGGGCGAATGGAGGAGAAATTTCGAAGTGATCGGCAGTCGGCTAACTCTCCCACATCACCCAAGGTCGCGCAACGACGCCAACGACAGGTCAGACGCACCATGGCCGGTCGTGCACTGCGCCCGCACCATCTACTAGACTTGAGTGTTCCACGTGTCTCACAACGGCTTTGGCGGAGGGAACCTGCACGGGGAGTCCACTCACAACCGGTCGATTCCGCGTTTGCGTCTCAACTCGGCGCCGTCGACATATTGGCCACGAGCCCAGGCCAGGAACAAAATCCGGACAATGCTTCGTTATATTCCCTGTTTGTATCCACCCCTTTCGTCCGATGACTGTCCTAACCTCCGCTACAGGAGATGGCGTGGCAACAAACCATCGCATTCTGTCAGTGTCCCAACCGAGAGAGACAGGCAGGCTATGAGTTTTCTCGAGAAAAAGGTGGAAGATCTCAAACTTATGGTTCCGGGAGAGGTGAGGCGGTATCCGGAGTTCTCCTTCTGCAATGACGCTAACTTCCCAAGGATGACGCTGATCTCGCGTATGGTCACTACGAGCCGGTTTATACGGAAATGGAACTTCTAGACATCTACCAGGACCTCCTTGGCACACAAGCCCCAACACCGGAGTCGGGCGAATCAGCCGTAGACGAGTTTGAGGAACAGGCGAATGATCGGACATTTGTGCATTCGCTCGTCAGCCGACTCGACGAGCATTCACCAGGAACTTCTCAATCACACGCAATGGGTGTCGATTCCCAAGGTCCTGTCACCCGTTTCCGACAGACTGTCTCCCGGTTAGCGGCCATATTCCAAGACCTGGACACCTCGATGGAACACCCTGACCTTCCGCCATTGGAAAGCAAGGGGATACAACGGATCCTCCCATCACCGCTGGAATGGGCGGCATTTATTCGAGAATGCGTGAGTACATTGCGGGCTGAAACTGCATGAACTGATTTTGTTTTTGTAGATCCGCGCGAAGGACGGGGAATCTGCTGCAGCGTCTCTCAGCTTAATGAAGGTCCGTTGTCTTCTCAAACTATCGCAGGCTCAGCTAGTATAACTTCGCGCAGAAATCCGGGTTAGAGCTGGGCGATGATGTCGTCACGCCCGTGTTGGCTCTCTATGCTAGTGTGGGTGATGTCGCAAGGATAGAGTCCGTCCTCTCTCGCTTTGTAACGGGTACGGACACAACTTTCCCTGAATCGTTAACGCAACCTCACCGTAATGGTCCGCCAGAAAGCCCCAATATCTTACAACGGCATCACCATATTAAAGCATACATCAACTCGACGCCCCCAGACACCATACCACTATCCGCCCTATCCCTCCTCCACAAGTATGAAAACATGAACCTTGCACCTCCGATGAGAACCTACACTTCCCTAATATCCACTCTTACCGCTGTCCCATCGTCCCTTGCTAAAGCACAGGCGTGGGACCTCTTCTCGCACATGCGATTCGTGGCCCACCCAACCCCTGACGCTGTTCTCTATAATCTGATGATCCTAGCCTGCGCTCATGCCCCTCCCTCTGGAGGAACCGGTGATTCCGAACCGCAGAGGGCCTTGGATTTGTTCACGGAGATGACGGTAGATAACGACATCCCGCCCACTCGAGACACATATACAGCTATCATCCTCGCATGCGCTCGCTCCGGGGAGACGAAATTCGTGAACGAGGCTTTCAGGCTCGCGAAAGAGATGTTGGATGGCCATAGAGATGCTCTCGGTCGCCCCGCCTTCACCCCAAACAATACGCTCTTTGGGGCTCTGCTTCAGGGTGCAAAAAGGATAAGGGACCTTCCACGAGCGAGGTGGATTTTAGCGGAGATGGTTCAGATCATTATCCGGCAGCACCATGCCCGCGTTAACGATGGAATGGAGATACTTGCACAAGACGAGGTGGTGCTGACGGAAAACAAGATGGTCCACGTGTTCCACGCCTACGCTTCATACCAGGTTCCTTTCCATCGTTCTGTGACACGAATCGCCGAGGATCGGGGAAGAACGATAGAAACTGTACCACCAACGCCCCCTTTACCTAATCCACCCCAGGCTTCGATTGATACCTCTGAGGCAGAGGTGGACGAAGAGGAGGCCGGCGATGTTGCGATCACAGAGACGGACCCAAGGTTCAACTCAATCCCGCCTCAGTCCCGTGAAGAGGTCTTGGCGGAGGTCAAAAACCTTTTCGAAGGCATCCTCCACGATACCCAACGTTCACACAATTCGGGCAACGATTCCCCTATATTGTTCAAGGGCGTTCGCGTCTCTACGGAGTTGGTCAACGCCTATCTCTCGGTTTATTATAGCCACGGAAAACTCACTGGGACCCAGGATTTGTTCAAGACTCTGTTTGAGGAGGTCGGCGTCAGGAGGAATTTCCTCTCTTACGTGGAAGCGCTGGAGGCGTGTGCTCGGTGGTCGTGCATCAAAGCCAGGCGGAATCAAATATTGAAATTCACTGAGGAGGTTTGGGAACTGCTTCAGAAGGATGTGAGCGTGCACGATGAGAGGTTCAGTGTCCGGGTCCGGTTGATTGAAAGGGCGAACCTCGCTGTGATACGCGTCCTTTCTTCGTAAGTCCCTCCCACCCCCAAACCCCTTTGTTGCTGACCCAACCAATCTCTAGGCTTGCCCTCCTAGACAAGGCAATGGAGCGCGTCAGGCTTTTCGCGCAAACATTCCCTCCCAAGGCGCTACTCACTCTCCCAACCTCCACGAAACCCCCTCTCCGTTCCACCCGTACAACTCTTTCTACCTCCGACCAGGGCGCCGAGACCCCCACGATCCCCACACCATCCGCATCCTCGATCTTGTCGAATATCTTGTCGAATATTGGAGGACGTCCGCTGGTCCGACTAACATCAGACACAGAATTGGTTGACGACTCTGTTCCACCATTCCTCACTTTCAAGGATGTCGAGTTCCTCCACCACCGTTTGATCGCGGAGAACCGCCTGGCCGACGTCAAGTATCTCACATGGCTTCTTAAGTCGTATTCAGGGTTGCTGAGGAGGAGGAGAGAAGGGACGCTCCGGCAAGGTGTAGCTCACCCCCCGCTGGACTGAAGGACCGACATGGTTCCTTCGATGACCGTGGGACCTGGGAACTGGTTAGTCGCAGAGGTTTGTTAGAAAGTAATCTACCCACTACATAAATCGTATAATAATGATCTAATCGTTGAGGTGACAAAAGGGTGGAGCGTCCCTCGGATGTGCATCAGCGAATTGCCGTGACCACGCGACAGATCACCGTCGCCTAATCCCGCCGACCGAGTCAATAAAAAATCAACGACATCCAGCCACACCACACCCTTCTGAACGCCGCCATGTCTGGGGACGAGACGCGCCAACTTCATTCCGACGAATCCGAGTCCGAAGTTGAGGAGGAAGAGGAGATCCCTCACGTCGAGGTGGATGTGACGAAGCTGACTGCGCTCTCGCCGGAGGTAATTTCGAAACAGGTGCGCCCACCGCATATTTTCTGCAGCTCGAGGGCGACAACTGACTGGTTATGGTTGGCTAGGCCACGATTAACCTGGGTACGCTTCGTGTTTGCTGGTCAAACCGGCCGATCCCCTGCAGGTCCCATCGTTAATCTACTTCGTGGAACAGGCACAATCGGACACGTCGCCCACGGAAAATCGACCGTCGTGAAGGCCATTTCCGGTGTCATGACGGTCAGATTCAAAAATGAGCTCGTCAGAAACATCACTATCAAGCTCGGTTACGCCAACGCAAAGGCACTTGCATCTCGTCCTCCGTTCGTGCTACCGCCGTCCTGATCGTCGTGCTAGGTCTACAAATGCGAAAATACCGCCTGCCCACGACCGGGGTGCTATCGATCTTATCGTTCCGACAAAGAAGATAACCCCCCATGCGAGCGGCCGGGATGCGGAGCCAGGATGAAGTTGGTCCGACATGTGTCTTTTGTTGACTGTCCTGGACACGACATTCTGATGGCCACGATGTTGAACGGCGCTGCAGTCATGGACGCGGCCCTGCTGCTGATTGCCGGAAACGAGACGTGCCCCCAACCACAGACATCAGAGCACCTTGCCGCTGTCGAAATCATGAAACTCGAAAACATCATCATTCTCCAGAATAAGGTCGATCTCATCAAGGAGGCCCAGGCTCTGGAACACCAGAAGGAGATTTCTGCATTCGTGAAAGGTTGGCTTATTCCTGGGGTAATGTCGGTCCGGTTGTTGACCACCCCATAAGGAACCGTCGCGGAGTCCTCTCCTATCGTCCCCATCTCGGCACAGCTGAGATACAACATCGATGCTGTAAACGAGTACATCGTAAAAACGATTCCCGTCCCAGTACGGGACTTCACCTCCGACCCACGGCTTATCGTTATCCGTTCATTCGACGTCAATAAACCTGGTGCTGAAGTTGACGACCTGAAAGGCGGCGTCGCCGGTGGTTCTATCCTCACTGGTGTTCTGCGGCTCGGTCAGGAGGTTGAGATTCGACCCGGTATTGTTACAAAGGACGCGCATGGTAGGAACAAATGCAAACCCATCTTTAGTCGGATCGTCTCGCTGCATGCCGAGAGCAACCATCTCCAGTTTGCCGTCCCAGGTGGACTTATTGGTGTTGGTACCAAAATCGATCCTACCCTCTGCCGTGCGGATCGGTTGGTTGGGCAGGTGCTCGGCGCTGTCGGAAAACTTCCAAAAATCTTCACCGGTGTGTAAAATACTGTCCACCGCTTAGGTCCATGCTGACGAACCGTGGTCGATACTCAGAACTGGAGATCAGCCTGTTCTTGTTGCGTAGGCTGTTGGGTGTAAAAACGGAGGACAAGAAACAGACCAGGGTAACGAAACTCACGAAGAACGAGCTATTGCTCATCAACATCGGTTCAACGTCGACGGGAGGACGTGTTTTGAGTGTAAAAGCCGATCTGGCAAAGATCCAGTTGACGTCTCCGGCCTGCACGGAGATCGGGGAGAAGGTTGCGTTGTCGAGGAGGATTGAAAAGCACTGGCGATTAGTTGGTGAGGATCTCGCCTGTCCGTCATCCGAACGTCACTTACCCCAGTTTCGCAGGTTGGGGAAGCGTTCAACGAGGAACTGTACTGGAGGTTGACTAGGCTACGACTTGACTGTATTTACGATGTACAGGGCTTTGTATTCCTCATTCTGTGTTCACTTGTAACACCACTCTGCGTGCGGGGACAATTGCTCGATCGTGAGAAACACACGTCACTGACGCGGAACACTCGTAGAGCCTTCCCGAAAGCGTGCATCGACTGAGACTCACCTCCCCACATTCTCCCCATCTCGCATTCGCCTTTACTTGGTGGCGGGTACGCGATGAGCGAACCGTGGGTTCCAACCGTTGATGACCTCAGGGTGAGAACGAGATATCCATGGCGCGCTGGTGGACTCAGTTCATGGGGATACAACAGGTCAAGATGTGCTACATCTGCAGGGAGGAGGAACGGTACGACGGTGTGTGGCCTAAGTGTCTCCCTCAGAGCGTCGGTCTGACGGCGTGTAGCTCCCACACAGGCGAAAACCAACTGGACACACCCGTGTCAATGTACCCTCATCGCTCATGGTACGCCACTGTGTTCCTATTAGCCTTCGACCGCAGACCCGAAACCTCGTACTTCTAGAATCCTGTTTGCTTCACTGGATCCAAAGCTCACAAGAGAACCAAGCGCGGGCCGAGAAAGCTTTCAAATGTCCACAGTGTGGTATGGACTACGAGATCGAGAGCGACAACCCTCCAGCACTGAGGCTCTTGAACAAGCTGAATAAGACTCTGACGAGTACGGGGAAATTCATCACATTGATTGGAATGGGGACCACTGTCTTCACGTTTGGAACCGGTGCGTTTGCTTATTCTAATCCGACCCCACCTAATGGACCCCGTTATCGGAAACACAGGTATCTACTTGATGTGCACTTCTTATGGAGCTTGGGCAGTCCGCGAATTTTTGGGTCAGGAAATGTGAGTTCGTAGATGGGGGAGTTTTGGAGTCACTTGCTAAACGATCGTAGGTTCGATCTCATTCTCACCGAGGACCCTACAAATTGGCCATGGCACGCATACTTGAATCTTCCCCTGATTCCTTTCAGCCTCATCGTGTCCCGGACCTCCTTGTTGCGGAGCACGATGTCACCCATCGTCCCGATGTTCCTTGCTTGGCCAACCACACTGCCCGTGCGCGACAAGAGACTCAACCCCCAGGTGTGGCTGCGAATTCAACAGGCGGCTCCACCTGTTCTCGCTTTACCATCGTTGATTAGTTGGCCTCCCACGCCAGTAGTCGCGACCATCTTTTTGCCTGTTGTCCAAGCCCTGTATCGGAACCTGTTCTCGACGTTCCACCACTGGGTGCTGAACTCAGAACCGTCTTCAGAACCTCCAACACCAATTTTCCCGTGGCGGCTTGAGATCCGATTTGGACAGGGCGCTGAAGATGCTGCTAACGAGGAAGCACGCGAGGAAGAAAACGGGGCTAACGTTGAACAACAGAACCAGGAAGGTGATAATAACCAGGATCCGGTAGCTGCCGCAGAACGTTTCCAGAGCATCTCGAGTGCATCTGTCGGACGGTTCGTCGGCGGTGCGCTTCTCGTTCCCCGAATCTCCAACGTCATGGGGTCGTTGCTGTTCCGATTATCCAAACGTTCGGACCTCCTTCGGAAGTTTTTGGCCATTCGACCTCCGCTGAAGGATAAGTTGGATGGGTTTGGTACGAGCGAAGTGGTGACCGTCAGCGATTTGGGCCAGGCGGCAAAAGCGGCCTTCAGGGTGTTGATTGGAGGGACTAGGACCTGGGCCGAGGCTGACCCTGTTTGGTAGGCCTTTCAAGATCCAGACCCACTATCCCCCTACTAACCGGTGCCCCTTGTACACTAACCAGGTGGCGAAATTCTGTCGGACTTGGTATCTTCATTGTGGTATGCATTTTATTTTATTTTGTTTTATTTTACTAAACACGCTCCATAACTGACATGGAAACTGCGCCTTTTAGGTGAAAGATTGTGTTAGTTTGCTACACCTCTATCTCACCAAGCGTGAAATCCAGACTAGGAGGGTGAAGAACAAGTCCTTCAAGGGAATCGATATCAGGGAGTTGGACTTAATTCTGCCACCTCCGATGACTTTGTTTTGAGATTACCCCGGTCCACTACGTATTGTGTCATTAATGGTAATCGGCATCTTTTTGTACATCTCACCCTGCGCCTCTGTGCTCCATTGGAGACCAACGGCGTGCCACCGATCATATGAGGTCACAATGCCCCACTTTGAGCAGCTGCCCCTGGGGTAAGGCCAGCCCCATTCGCCTGCAACCACCACTACCATGTCTTTAGGCGACGGTGCGACAAAGCTTCTTCTGGACTTTGTGACTTGGTCAACGGATTATCATACGATTTTTGCTCCAGCTAGGTTCTCCAGATCTTCACGAGGATGATTCAATCCCTCCTCCGGCAACCAGAGAAAACCCTGGTCAGGTAACGGTGTCACGTACCTCTCCGCAAGAAGTTCTTCGTTGACCTTGTATTCACTAGGTTTACCCAAAAGTCAACCCCTCTCGTGAGCTGTTTTCACAGTCGCCGCCTCCGCATCTTAATATCTTCGCCCGTCACCTAGCCACACGAAATGGGTCAGATGGAAGCTACAGGGAGAGAGAACTCTCTCCTCACCAGTACCACGGTAACCCCCACCACTTCCAGTCCGGGTTGAAGAAGTTGGACGATGCACTGAATGACGTCATCGCCATGATTGAGCAGGAGGCCACCAACCTCTGTCGCACAGGAAATGAAGACGACCTTTTGATGAAGTTCAAGGGGTGGAGACGAGAATTAAATTCTGTTCGAACCGGTGCTGGAGACAGGATAGGACCCAGGCTGGATGTGAGCGACGGTGTCCCCGCCGAACTTGGAGGGATATTCGCTGACTGAGGTTTATATGCGTGTATGCATATAAAGCAGTTGTAGCTCGGGAACACGTGTCGTACTCGTCTCTCGAGCAACCCTCCGATTCACGGCAACTTCCCCCGATGACCATCGTCGCAATGTCGGGAGGGGAATTACCCGTTGATCAACTCGTGACTTTGCTGAGAGGCAAGGTGCGGGACCTCTCTGCATTCGGAACCAAGTATGAATCCACGGTGAGCAAATCTCCGCCCATGATCTTCGTTCCGATCCATTGACCCGACCCTGCAAACCAGCTCACCCGCGTCGAAAGCGAGTTGCGGTTTACCGTCAACGCCGTCCGACCGGTGAACCGACTCCCAACCGAAGTCCTGACCGAGATCTTCGCGTCCATCCACCCTCGAACTCTCCATCGCTATCTCCCATTGATACACGCGACGCGTGTGTGCCGTCGTTGGGGGGCAGTCGTCTCGTCTACACCGAGCAGTTGGACGTGGATAAACCCCAAGCGGGGTGGACTCCTCCCTCTCTTATTACGACTCTCCGAATCCGCGCCGATCGAAGTCGAGGTCTCAAGCCTCGAGAGCTTCAGCCCCGCTCTCATAGATCTTCTCCTCTTACAGCGCGAAAGGATCGTCGCCTTCACTTTGGCGTTCTCGACGGCGAGCCGTGGTTACTGTTCCCAAATCGTCCGTGGGCTTCGGTGCATGGCGAACCTCCGCCTGCTCTCCATTTTCGCAGAGCCGGGACTTTCACCCTGCTCGTTACCCATCCTCTCCGGAGGCATGCCTCACCTGGAGAGCATAACTCTACCCTTCTTCCCGTATGGACAACAAGTCGTTCAACTCACTCACCTGACGTCAATCAACATCACCGTCGATTATTCTACTCTCGCGGATGTCATTAGGTTGTTTGCGAATAACACCAAGTTGAGGAGTGCGACGCTCTGTGGAGCCTTTTCGGACGAGAGTTGTCAGTGGCGGCGCGGTGCCATACGTACGAGCTCCCTACGACTGCTGGATCTCCTTTCGTGGGGTGCAACATCCATCTTACCATTCCTCGCCTTGAACGAAGGTGCTCAAATCTGTGTGTTCGGCCCTCCCTATAGCCTGGGGACGGTCGGGGCTCGGGACCTCTTCCCCTCGAACACCACGTTCCTCCCAAACTTGATCGGCCTCAAGAAACTTTGTTGGTACCCCGTGGTTCATGACACCCTCATGGAGTTGACCGGCCCGAATGGAGGCTTCTCGATCCTCCTCCCCTGGTCCGAACCCCGTGCCTTCACCGCCGACTCCTTTCCACTGAGAGGGGTAGAGGAGCTCTACTGTGAATCCGGCGGTATCACAAGTCTGGTGATCACCACGAACAAGTTGAATCGGATGGTCGACAGCATGGTCCCCACCATGAACCGACTCCGCGAGGTCACTTTTGCCATGTGCACCAGCTCCTTCATCCAGACCGTTCTTACCAACCTTGACCATGCCACGGGCCTCAAGAGTATTACCCTTTCCCACTGCGATTGCCCCGATCCTACTCATGACGTTTTTCACGCGCTTCTCCTCTTCGCGAAAAGGAGGCTATCTACTAATGCCAAGCTAGAGGAGGTCCGTGTGATTTGTAGAACTAACGCTCAACGGCCCGAATTCCTCGATCGCAGATTATCGAAAGTGGTCAAGTCGTTCGCGTTGGTCCACCAATCACCACTGGAAACGCGTCGGACAAAAATCGAAATCCAGCGCAGATTCCTTGCGTCGATCCAGAAAACATACCCTCTGTACATTTAAACTCTCGCTCAGGCCCCAGACAATCGGACGTCGCTTGTAGAACATGTATACCACTAGTGCCCTTTGCAAAATGCCATTTCTTGAATATATTGTGAGCGTGTCAAAATGCATCGGCGCGTAGATACGGGGGGCGTCTCTGTCGCAACCTTGTCGAGTAGAAATAAAAAACGGGTGATGGCCGTGATTTGGATAGATGGTGAAGATACGGTTGGGAGATGGTAGACTGATGTATGGGGCAGGGTATATCGCGTGAGGGGTATAGGGAAAGGAAGGCTATGGGCGGAAGAAGAAGGGTATAGGCAGAGCGATGGTATAGATGAAGGAAGACGGAGGTGTTTACAGTGGGAGCTGTGCTATACGACTCGTGAGCAAGTAACATCCGCGGAGCCACAAAAAGAAGCCTACCGACCGGGGAAGAGCCGACACGGAGGGGATAGAGAGGGGAAGGGTAGAGCTGAGAGGGAAATGGCGGGATTGAGGGGTGGGATAAAATCGAGGGAGGGAGGGGCATCGGCAAAGCCGTCTGAGAATTGTGCCTAAATCATGGTAGTTCAGTGGGTTAGAGCTATTTCCAGCATAGGTAGTACGTAGACAGTACCATATTCTCAACAGGCGGCTAGAAACAAAGGAAAGGGGCGGGAGAGGCGGGGGTAGGGAGGTGGCCTGGCCAATAAATAATGCATGAGACAGGAAGTGAATCGTTTGGTTCTGCGCTTACCATCGTTAGGGGAGGCTGTGCAGTACACAGGAGGAGAGGGAGTGAGGGGAGAGCAACAGAATACGAGAAAAGCACCGGGAAAGTAAGAGAGCGAGTGCAAAACAAGAGCATCGAGAAGCAGGGAGCAACTAGGAGAATACGCGCAAGACCAAGAGAGAACTGGCCCAGAGGATTCAGTCATCACCAGAGTCAGAGTCGGGATCAGAACTGGAACCAGGCAAAGATGAGGATGAGGAAAATGAGGGCGCGAGCCCGGCCTGCTTGTTTTCACAGCCCTCGAAAATATCCTCTAGGAACAGCTGAGCTTGATCTTGGTTGAATTCAGGGTCTTGCGTTACAGTAGCCGAGACAGGCACCGGGTTTGACGCGGGAAGATCAGCTGTTGACGTAGAGCTCGAGGGTGCTGGAGCAGAAGCCTCAGAGTTGAGACCCATGGATTGGAGGGCGTCCGTAGCAGCATCAAGAATTTCTTTTTCCTTCTCCGCGTCTTCGGCTCTGATGTAATCCGCGGCGGTCTTTCGTTTTCGACGGGGGTAGACATGGTCACTAACCGGAGTCCTCCGCTGTACGAGTGCAGGTTGCTGATGGGGCCCAG
>Ga0307516_10001858_pt1 | contig 28945 bp, 34 predicted proteins | sample 19_EM_MG_FD_203310 | JGI IMG/M metagenome (GOLD analysis project Ga0307516, IMG submission 203310) | Populus trichocarpa ectomycorrhiza microbial communities from riparian zone in the Pacific Northwest, United States - 19_EM | ecosystem: Host-associated > Plants > Roots > Unclassified | place... | reverse complement strand
TCATGATGTATGCCAACTACTGAGACTTTCTAAATTGTGGTTGTGGGGATCGAGAAGGTTGAGTGAGGGCATCATGGGCAGTTGTACCTGGGTGTACGGAAACTTTTGGCCTAGTACTTTATTATCTATCTACCTTGACCTACCTTCAAACATCTCTGAGTGGCGTAATGGGATCATTGCCGGAATCTCGGATCACTCGCGCCGATGACCACCGGGCCAACCAGCAGCGCGACGAGTAACCCAGGACCACCTATGATGAACTCGCAACACAGCTGCGCACACCGGGCCGTGCCAGACAGAACGGAACACCACCACATATGCCGCACCGGGCAGAATGGAATACTGCCACGTATGCTACACTGAGTGGAACAAAAGACCACCACGCATACCGATAGCCATGCCAGACAGAACAGACCCCTGCCACATATGCCGCGCCGGGCAGAACGGAAGAACGCCACATATACGTACCGAGCAGAACGGAAGAACACTGTGCATGCCACGCTGAGTGGAACAGAGGACCACCATGCATATTGAAGGCCACGCCAGACAGGACAGAACACCACCACAGATGCCGTACCAGGCAGAACGAAACACCACCGCGTATGCTGCACCAAGCGGAATGGAAGACTGCCACACATACCGACGGCCGCGCCAGACAGAACGGAACCCCGCCACGTATGCTGCACCGAGCGGAATGGAAGACTGCCACGCATACCGACGGCCGCGCCAGACAGAACAGAACCCCGCAGCGTATGCCACGCCAAGCTGATCAGAAGACCACCGCGCATACCGAAGGCCACGCCAGGCAGAGCAGAACACTGCTGCGTATGCCACGCCGAGCAGAACAGAAGACCACCGCACATACCGAAGGCCGCGCCGGACAGAACGGAAGACCGCCGTGTACACTCACAGCCGCGGTGAGCGGAACGGAAGAACACCGTGTACGCCGCGCCGGGCGTGAGGAAGACAACAACAATGATACCACCCCGGGCATGAGGAAGACGTCAATGGAGATGCCACGCTGGGCATGAGGAAGTTGACAAGCGATGATACCACCACAGGCGTGAGGAAGACGACAAGATCACGCAGAGCATCTGAGTACGGACGCGACAAAGAGCTCGCCTGGTGTGACGGATACCGCGGGAACAACGAGCCCACGCAATGCATGTGAGAAGATGACAAGACCACGCAGAGCGTGTGAGTACAGACGCGATGGAGAGTACGCCATGCGTGAAGGATACCACAAGAACAACGAACCCCCACAAGGCGTGTGAGTACGAGTGGCGTGTGAGTATGCCGGGAGTGTGAGTACGCCGGAAGTGTGAGTAGGAGCGCCCACTCCGAAGAACGAAGTCTACGTTGCCTGTCGAGCTGCACAGAGTAGTCGAGGTAGGATCTTGACTCTCATCAACGGAGATGCCATGCTGGGCATGAGGAAGACGACAAGCGACGATGCCACAACAGGTGTGACGAAGACGACATCGGAGATGCCACCCCGGGCATGAGGAAGACGACAAGCGACGATGTCACGATGGGCGTGAGGAAGACAACAACGATGATGCCACGCCGGGCATGAGGAAGACGACAACGGAGATACCACGCCGGGCATGAGGAAGATGACAGGCGACGATGCCACAACGGACGTGAGGAAGACGACAACAACGATGCCGCCAGGCATGAGGAAGACTGGGAGCACGATGACTCGCCAGCACTGAAAGAATGACACCGTGCTACAGTAAAGACCACCGGGTAGCAGTAGACGAAGACCACGTAAGACCTCGAAGGCCGCACGGAAGGCTGGGAGCATGACGCCTCACCAGCACTAAAGGCTACGCTGAGGGACATGTTTAGACTTCACCTGAAACAGTGGGAAGTACTTACCTGTGCCAGTGAGCTGAACGAACACGGCATGAGGGCCGAACGAACGAAAGACCTACTGAGTAGGCGTGACGAGGAGCTATGTTGCCTGTCGAGCCCAAAAGACAGAGAACGGAAGTTGGGGTGAGGTTTCTTGACACACGCGCTCGAGGTTGAGGCTGTGGTGCGCACTCGGCGATGCCGGAGCAGTCGCACGCACCTAATGGTTACTTGGAGTTGTGATACGCTCTCGGTAATACCAGAGCTGTCATACGCGTTCGAGGTTGATGCTGTGGTGCGCGTTTGGCGATCCCAGAGCAGTCACATGCGTATATTGTTGTTATGGGCGTTGTACGTGCTCAGTAGAGCTGCTGTGCACGCTTATTGTTGTGCCGTCGTACGCGTTCACTGGAGCTGCTGTGTATGTCTATTGTTATGGCCGTCGTACATGCTTGGTGGAGCTGCTGTGCGCGCCTATTGTTGTGGCTGTCGTACATACTCAGTGGAGCTGCTGTGTGCGTCCATTGTTGACGATTGACAGACCATCCGAAGTACCAGCCTGGGAATCAGCCTGGTATCCAGGGGAAGCTCCTGGTGAATCAGGTGGCAGTTGGTTAACATTTTTTCTTTCCCTCTCCTTACTTTCCTTGGAGGATGCACTCTTTCTCCTATGTCCGTGGTTTTCCCTGCAGGGTTTTTACACGTTTATGAGTTTTAACGAGGCATCCGAGGACTTGGGGTTTCACTGTCATTTCTCTTTTCTCACAGTCATTCTCTACTGCTCTTCCATACGAGGGGAAGTGTCAGATATATAGGTCGAGAGCCAGCCTAGGCCTGACGAGGCCGCAGCGCTCAGTTGCGTCCGGAATTCATCAGATGGCGGAGGTGGCAACTCGCCACTGGTGACGCGACAAGTCACCACCGGCGACATCCAGACCGGAGGTGGCAAGCTGCCACCCAGGGTATCTGGGCGAGTCGGTGATGGGTAATGGGCTTGCTTCGGCATGTATATATAGAGAGCGGTCATCTCGCTATGGTAAAAATATCAAGCAACGGAGTTCCTACACACCCCATCACTCGATTATTTTGACAGTTAGCATAAAGTGCTTCGTCTTCAGCATAGGCATCAGTACTGGTGAGTTGGGTGGTGCCGGTGGGCTGAATGTCAGGCGCGTCGGGCCGAGACGGCCGTAGGAATAGATAGTGGTTGGTGAGTGGGGTCTTGCGTACCCGGCCGGAGTAAAGCTTTCACCCTAAACTGATTTTTTTACACTAGTGGTGCCCGGTCGGGCCCCGGCGCGCCCGGCAGTCTTCGGCAGTCCGTCCAAATCCTATACCAGGACGGACTAGGGCAGTGGGGACCCTGCCCGGGACGGGACCGTCTTAAAAGACTGCCGGGCCCGGCCGTGCAGGACGGACTATTGCGAGGCCTGAAATCATGCGCTCACATTGTCCCCGTCTACCTCCGTCTCCTCCACATGCTTCGTCAATTCGCTTAGCATCCGCTCAGTCACGGCAACCTCAGAGCTGCTGGTGTGTATCGTCTCTTCGTATGTCCATGACTCATTGGTGGGGCGAGAGTAATTCGGGATCAACAAGGAGTTGTCGCTGGGAAGCCGAATCCTCGGGGTGAACGTCCATCATCGAGTGCTTCTTCTTCGCCATAGGCATCGGTACTGAGATTGCTGTTAGACGTTCTGAGTGGTGGGGGTGGTGCCGGCGAGCTGGATGTCTGGCGTGTCGGGTTGAGACGGCGGTAGGAATACATAGTGGCTGGTGAGCGGGGTCTTGCATACCCCGCTGGAGTAGAGTTCTCACCCTAAACCGAAATTTTTACACTAGTGCGGTGCCCGACAGGGACCTGGCGGGCCCGGCAGTCTTCGGCAGTCCGTCCAAATCCTATACCAGGACGGACTAGGGCAGAGGGGACCCTGCCCGGGACGGGACCGTCCTAAAAGACTGCCGGGCCTGGCTGCGCAAGACGGACTATTGCGAGGCCTGGGCGGGACATGATTGTGGAGGCGGAGCGTTTCATCGATGAGCTGGAAATGGGTTTCTTGTCGTTGGATGGCGAGGTGGTTCAACCACTGGCGACCCCGCAAAGGGCAATGCCCGTGCGCCAGCGGTCTACATATTTTTTCGATAACGCCTAAAGTTGGGGAAAAGAACCAACTTAAGTACTCATATATGTATCATAAATTTGGAATGAATTGCCGGGTTCTTCTACCCAATTGCTCCCCCCGCCACCTGCTTGTGATCAATTATTCACTACCTGCGGTGCAACCAGCTCACGCTGATAGGCAGATCCAGACCACCACACACCGCCCGCCGGAGAGGGCGTCCACCAAAGCACTTAGCCAACCGACTGAACTCGCAGCCAACAAAGTCCGCACACCCCGCGCTCAGATCGCTGTGGCCCCATGCAGAAGTTGGTGTTCAGCGGCCAGCATTGTAGCTTTATCTTACTTGACGAACATTTCGATTCACGATGCTCTGTAGAACTTCAGCCAAGACTGAGATACCATCTGACCTTCTTGACGTACTCCCGGCCAAGCCGGAAGTAAAGCGGCAGGAGAAGGGTAATGGCAAGGGAGCAGCGGCAATGCCAGCTAAGGTCAGGTCCATCCTTAACCGACCAGAGACGGCGACGGTGGAAATGGCGACAGCGGAGAAGAGATGGCAGCGGGGTGACCCCATGCGGGAGGAGTGCGCGGCATATGGACCAGGGGCCAGTCCGGTTGAGGCAGTCGAGACTGACCCAGAGACGGTGGCCCTTGCGGACACGCTCGCCAGCAAGCGGCACGTGTCCATGTCAGGCATGAGAACGCTGGAGTAATGGCGGAAGAAGGGCCGGCTCCAGCCTAGAGGCGCCACCATCGTAACGCGCAGCCACTTCCGATTCGGTCTCCGGCGAAGTAGTACGCAGGCGAGGCGAAGTCGCCACCGACTACAATGGCGGCACCGATGGCCGCCACGGCCAGCGCTCTAGCCTAGTCATCTAACTGGGCCCTATGGGCGGCAGCAGCGGCAGTGCTCCCGCTGCAGAAGAGTGGGGGCTTCCGGCAGGTGGGCAAAGGCAGCAAGGCGGTAAGGAAGCCAACAGGGCAGGATCCGATGAACCCTCCATCCCTTCTGACGAGCGGGTTATCGCGTTCGAGATGCACTTGGGCGCGCTGTACATCAACCCCGCGGCCACTAACGTCGTCTGGCAGTGGGACCAACAACGGATCGCGCAGCTCATACAGGCGTGTATTCGGCTCAGCTAACATCCACAGCTATGGGAGATGGCGAAAGTAGTGGACATCCCCAAGTTGTGGAGGCGGGACCACTCTATGGTCCGAGCCCACCAGGCCATCTAGCTTTTTGATTCAAAAATCATCTTTCACAAAAAGATGTCGTCATCAAGATACCTAAGCTCACCGCTACCTACGAAATAGCTAACCACCCGAAGCGAAGGAAAGGAAGAAGCCTCCATGCTGACCAGTCCACCTCTCAACTTCCTACTTAAGTGGCGTTCAATTTCCGCCAAGGCGCTATCCCGAGGCGGATTAGCGCGTTCTAAGGCGTGCTAAACTGGTTCTACGTACGACACGTATCCGGGTTTAGACGATATCAATCAAGTCAATTGGACAAGACTGGTGTTGGTTCTGGCAGTGCCCCACTGTTACTGTCTCGTCGCCCCGTTTAGACCGGCCCCCGCGGCGTCACACGTTCGCACTCGGTTTCTTGGCAGAAGGCAGCTACTTGTATTTGCCAAGACGCTAGCCCGTCTTAGGGACTGGTACCCGACCCAGCTGCAAAGCAGCTAAATTCACCTAAGCTATTGTTAAATCTAACATCGCACCACCCACTATGACGAACAACTCGCGAGCCCCCAGCACCATGGCATCGGAAACGAGGAATCATGAAACTCAGCGGTATTTTCCTGACTGCCCAAATAGAACTGCCCCACCCATGCTGACCATGATAGTGCCTTCGTCCCGGAATGGCTACGCCCAGAAGCCACTATTAACGAGTTACGGGCCGTAGTCGGTGTAAGCGATAGGTCCTCTCAGGAGCTCTTCAAACTCCTTGTTAGGATCGAGTCTTTGGGAGCAAAGCTCGCAAGGTGGTGGTTCCCTGAGCGACGAGCGGCGTTCGAGGCTTCACGACACAAGCCTGAATGCTACGGCGAGTATCGCTTCGATCGCGAGTGCGAGTATCTTGAGCAACATTGTGGTGGCTTGCCCGGAGCCGAGTTCACACGGAGATACTTGGCGTGGGGAGTCGTCTTGAGAGACCAACTCAGTCAGATGGAGGAAATAGTTTCGCACGACTGTAATTTGATGGTCACTCTCGCCTACTCTCCGACGGCAAGCATTATGCCTCGGTGCTTCCCGGGTTCATCAAAGTGGAGAGATAGCAACGAAGTGAAGGCAGTGAGGAGGTGGCATGGGAAGGCAGACCTTGAGGACTTCTTTGAGTGGCGGGACATGATTGTGGAGGTGGAGCGTTTCATCGATGAGCTGGAAATGTTTTTCTTGTCCTTGCATGGCGAGGTTTTTCAACCACTGGCCGTCCCGCAAAAGGCAATGCCCGTGCGCCAGCGGTCCGCGTATTTTTTCGATAACGCCTGAAGTTCGGGAAAAGAACCGACTTAAGTACTCATTTATGTATCATAAATTTGGATTGAATTGCCGGGTTCTTCTACCCAGTTAATCCCCGCAGCCACTTGCTTGGGATCAATTATAAATTGCCTGTGGTGCAACCAGCTCACGCTGATAGGCAGATCCAGACCACCACACGTCGCCCGCCGGAGAGGGACATCTACCAAAGCACTTAGCCAACCGACCGGACTCGCAGCCAACGAAGTCCGCACACCCCGTGCTCAGATCGCTGTGGCCCCATGCAGAAGTTGGTGTTCAGCGGCCAGCATTGTAGCTTTATCTTACTTGACGAACATTCGATTCACGATGCTCTGTAGAATTTCCGCCAATGCTGGGATACCACCTGACCTTCTTGACTACTCCCTGCCAGGCCTAAAGCGAAGCGGCAGGAGAAGGGTAATGGCAAGGGACCAGCGGCAATGCCAGCTTAGGTCAGGTCCATCCTGAACCGACCAGTGACGGCGGCGGTGGAAATGGCGACAGCGGAGAAGAGATGGCAGCGGGGTGACCCCATGGGAGAGGAGTGGGCGGCATATGGCCCAGGGGCGAGCGCGGTAGAGGCAGTCGAGACTAACCCAGAGACGGTGGCCCTTGCGGACACGCTCGCCAGCAAATGGCACGTGTCCATGTCAGGCATGAGAACGCTGGAGTAATGGCGGAAGAAGGGCCGGCTCCAGCCTAGTGGCGCCACCATACGTAACGCGCGGCCACTTCCGATTCAGTCTCCGGCGATGTACCGTATAAACTCGGATAAGCGTCCTACTTTTGGTAATGGTTTAGCGCGTCTTGGCGCGCTAGCGCGACTTGGGTTAGCGCCCCGGCGGCAATAGTACGTCACTTTATTCGGAGGTTTGGAGGCAGACGCTCCACAGCGCATCTGAGCAGCATTGTGAGCGCGTTAGACGTGGACCTATACTAAATACCCACAGAAATCAAGTCGACAGGCATCACGGAGGCAATAATGGAACGCAGCGAAGCAAATTTCACCACACCAAACGCACTTGACAAAGCCATATTGCAATTCACCGCTCTCGTTCTGCCCACTCTTCCTCGGCTTAGCAGGCTCGGCACGCACATTTTCGGTCGACGCCCCTTTGGGTGGACACGCTCTCGGGATGATCGCTGCAGGCGCCCTCGGCAGGTTCGACGGATGCCCTCTCGGCCGGTTCGGAAGATGCGCCCTCGACTGGCTCGGGGGACGCGCCCTGGAATGGCTCGGCGGACTTACCCTCGGCAGATTCGGCGGGTTCAGTGCGCGCGTTCTCTCTGGGTGCGCTCTCTGCGGGCGCGTTCTCGGCAGTGACGGTGGAGGAATCTTCCTGTTGAACCAGTAAGTTTAGCTAGAAGAAGTAAGAGACTGGAAGGAGTGCGCAGGCAGTATGTGGTTGAAGAGCTGTTCCATAGTATCACTCATGATGAAGACGATGATGTGGAATTCCGTTGGAGAGACAAGACGTGAAACTGTATACAATGTACACGACAATATCACAGGATTTTGCGCTAGTGAATCTGATACTGACTAAGCGCGACGCGCGCTACGGGCGCGCCAAGACTGCCAAGCGCGGCGCTAACCAATTTCAAAAGTAGGACTCTTATCCGGGTTTATACGGTAGTACACAGTCGAGGTGAAGTCGCCACCGACTACAACGGCGGCACCGATGGCCACCACGGCCAGCGCTCCAGCCCAGTCATCCAACTGGGCCCAGCGGGTGGCAGCAGCGGCAGTGCTCCCGCTGCAGAAGAGTGGGGGCTTCCAGCAGGTGGGTAAAGGCAGCAAGGCGGCAAGGAAGCCAACAGGGCAGGATCCGATCCAGCCCTCCATCCCCTCTGATGAGCGGGTTATCGCGTTCGAGATGCACTTGGGCGCGCTGTAGATCAGCCCCGCGGCCGCTAACGTCGTCTGGCAGTGGGACCAACAGCGGGTCACGAACGTCGTACAGCACTGCTACCTATCAAATAGCAAACCACCCGAAGCGAAGAAGCATCCATGGTGACCAGTCAACCTCTCAACTTCCTACTTGAGTCGCGTTCAATTGGCGCCAAGGCGCTAACCCGAGACGGATTAGCGCATTCTAAGGCGTGCTTAACCGGTTCCACGTACGACACGTGTCCGGGTTTGTACAGTATCAATCAAGCTGATCGGACAAGACTGGTGTTGGTTCCGGCACGCCCCACTGTTGCTGTCACGTCGCCCCGCTTCAACCGGCCCCCGCGGCGTCACACTTTTGCACTCGGGTTCTTGGCAGAAGGCTGCTAATTGTATTTGCCAAGACGCAGCCCGTCTTAGGTCCGGCACCCGACCCGGCAGCAAAGCAGCTAAATTCACCTACGCTATTGTTAAATCTAACATCGCACCACCCACTATGACGAACAACTCGTGAGCCCCCAGCACCATGGCATCGGAAACGAGGAATCATGAAACTCAGCGGTATTTTCCTGACTGCCCAAATAGAACTGCCCCACCCATGCTGACCATGATAGTGCCTTCGTCCCGGAATGGCTACGCCCAGAAGCCACTATTAACGAGTTACGGGCCGTAGTCGGTGTAAGCGATAGGTCCTCTCAGGAGCTCTTCAAACTCCTTGTTAGGATCGAGTCTTTGGGAGCAAAGCTCGCAAGGTGGTGGTTCCCTGAGCGACGAGCGGCGTTCGAGGCTTCACGACACAAGCCTGAATGCTACGGCGAGTATCGCTTCGATCGCGAGTGCGAGTATCTTGAGCAACATTGTGGTGGCTTGCCCGGAGCCGAGTTCACACGGAGATACTTGGCGTGGGGAGTCGTCTTGAGAGACCAACTCAGTCAGATGGAGGAAATAGTTTCGCACGACTGTAATTTGATGGTCACTCTCGCCTACTCTCCGACGGCAAGCATTATGCCTCGGTGCTTCCCGGGTTCATCAAAGTGGAGAGATAGCAACGAAGTGAAGGCAGTGAGGAGGTGGCATGGGAAGGCAGACCTTGAGGACTTCTTTGAGTGGCGGGACATGATTGTGGAGGTGGAGCGTTTCATCGATGAGCTGGAAATGTTTTTCTTGTCCTTGCATGGCGAGGTTTTTCAACCACTGGCCGTCCCGCAAAAGGCAATGCCCGTGCGCCAGCGGTCCGCGTATTTTTTCGATAACGCCTGAAGTTCGGGAAAAGAACCGACTTAAGTACTCATTTATGTATCATAAATTTGGATTGAATTGCCGGGTTCTTCTACCCAGTTAATCCCCGCAGCCACTTGCTTGGGATCAATTATAAATTGCCTGCGGTGCAACCAGCTCACGCTGATAGGCAGATCCAGACCACCACACGTCGCCCGCCGGAGAGGGACGTCCACCAAAGCACTTAGCCAACCGACTGGCCTCGCAACCAACGAAGTCCGCACCCCCCGCGCTCAGATCGCTGTAGCGCCACGCTGACGTTGGTGATCGGCGGCCAACGTTGTATCTTTATCTTACGGGACGATTATTAGATTCATGATGCTATGTACAATTTCCGCCAAGGCCGAGGTACCATCTGACCCCCGCGACGTACTCACAGCAAGGCTGATATCGAAGCGGCAGGGAAAGGGTAAGGGCAAGGCACCCAGGGGTCTCAATAGTCCGGCCGCGCCAGCCCTTGCCTCAGCCTGGTCTGGTCTGCGAGTCATATCTAGCTCACGCCAGTCCACGACGCGTGGACTCACCGGCTTTTTTGGCGCCGGCCTGGTCTGGACCGGGTTGGCTGGCGCGCCGGGGAAAATGAGCGAGATCTTATATCCGCTAGCGTCTTACCATTTCTTTCGCGGCGAGTGGGTTTCCAGGTTTCGACTACAACTAAACTATCACTGGAAGCTCTCGACCTCTACCACAACAACAGATATAAATCATACATACCCTGCAGGGCACTGGGGATTAAAGGCAAACAAGATTATCCAAGAATTCTGTTAACCGGAGACGAGATGGTGGAACTGTAAGCGAAATCCGGAGGCATTTCACTTGTGTGTGGGTTTCATGTTACTACGAGCTTCCGCCCGCCACCAGAACAGGCAGAAGATCGTACATACCCGGAAGAGCGCAGGAAACGTAGGGCTATCAAGTTTATTCAAAAACTCTGTTAATCGGATAGGAGATGGTGGAGATGTAAGGGAAATCAGTGTTATAACGGAGCAGGCGGCGCAGAGTAAGAGAGACAGGCACACTAGTGTGTGGGCCCGAACCCTAGGTTCTCCATCTCACTCCAACAATCAGGACCGCATATCTTGGGTGGCTTCTCAGGTTTCGGGCTACCCCTAACCTGTTACTGGGAGGTTTCGGCCGCCAACACAACAACAGACAGATAATCGAACAGGTGCGGAAGTGCAGTGGGAAGGTAAGGAAAACAGGATCATGTAAAAAAACCGTAAATTGGAGAAGAGATGGTAGAGCTGCCATGTGTGACAATATTTTTTTTTAACCACTAGTACTACCGTTAGCCCGCCGGCTGACCCTGGTCAAGCCAGTCCGGGCGCTGGCCCCATCCAGCCGGACTAGGTCCCCACAAATCTCGGCCTGACTGGACAGTCCAAAAAACCCGCTGGTGGCCCGCAGGCCGGTTGGGCTAGTGAGACGAAATCGTGTGACAAATTGGTTACGTATGCCGATGCAGACCATGGTGGCGACACCAAGGCTAGCAAGTCGACAAGCGGTTACCTTGTATATGATACCGGTGGCACCCTCATGCAGTGGAAATCGAAGAAGCAAAAACTCGTCTCCTTCCAGACCATGGAAGCAGAGCTCGTCTCCTTCCAGACCATGGAAGCAGAGCTCGTCTCGATCTGCGAGGCGTGGAAGACAGTCCGGTGGATTTCTGATGTCTTACAAGAGATTGGACATGTCCCGTGTCACGACTCGGTTATCATTGATGGTAATCAGAGTGGGATTGGCATTCTAAACTCCGCAAACTTCAACAGTGACAGCCGTTACATGAGTCTCCGCTGCCATCACCTGGTCGAAGAACTGGCTACTCAAAGTCGTCTACCTATCCACTAAAGAGATGAAGGCAGATGGATTCACGAAGGCGCTTAATGAATTGAAGCACGGGGAGTTTGTGAAGATTATGGGTATGGGATAGCAAGAGATCGTGCATGGGCAAAGGGGGAGTATTGGTGTTAGGGCTATCATTGTGCAGGTTGGGTATTTGCCCACGTACTAGTGCTGGCGGCGGCGCATCCTCTCACTTGTTGTCTTCTCCTGTATGTCTTGTAGTTAGCTGTGTTTCCTTTAGTATTCCTACTATATAGTATATATACACTCGTCCCTCTTTTCCTCTTGACAGCAGGGTATATTTCCAAGTCCGAATGTCTGAGGTCTAAACAGAGCTGCTACGCATGCTTGAAAGTCGAGTTGCTGTGCGTGCTCAATGGACAGATTACTCTACAGATAAACCTGGGAATTGGCCTGATATCCTGATGAAGTTACAGGTGAAGCACGTGGCAGGCAGTTAAACTTTGTTTCCTTTGACTCAGTCCTTTCTTGGGAGGATGCACTTTTCTTCTACCTATGTCTGTGGTTTTCCCATGAGGCTTTTTTCAACGCATATGACTTTCAACTCGGCATCCAGGGATACTGGGTTTCTCCGTTTTTCCTTCTTCGCGTTTGTTGATATTCTCTCAATTCGGCATTATTCATCTCCTTACCTCCCTTTCCTTTGCATCTGTCAAGTGAGAGGAGGTGCCATCATACAGGACGCCCAGGAATGAAAGTGCGGCTACGTCATTCGGAGGTGACAGATGGCAGAAGATGATATCTGGAAATAGCGGCTGCTCGAGCCATCAAGTACCCAGCATGGCGGACAGTCTTCCGTTGTTTCCCCTGACAAAAATCCTAAGTCCAGTAGTTATGGAGATAAGGTTCTGCCCTCAGCAATGTATCATCAATCCAATTCTCTATCTTCGTCTCTACCGATCCCTATGTTCCAACTTATCCCAACAAGCCGATCTAGATGACTCCAGTTCAATGTCAGGGTTGGCCCATCATGTTTCCGAGACACTCAACTCACAGCTACTTGGGCTTATCCACATTGCGAGGCTTCATTCGCTCGAAAATTTGCTTTTTTGGAAGCGTCGGCCCTATGACCCGTCCAATTCCCTCTCCCAGCCCTAGTTCTTATAGCCATATATTTTCTAGGATTATATCGTTTAATCCGTCTCAATTCCTACCTCGAACTGGACTGGACGGATTATCGGGAACCCTGCTTGTAGGTAAAGAACATGCAGTCCATGAATCAAAAACTGGTGGTCGGGTCTGCGTCTTGGCAGACCGGCTTAGAGCAGTCTGCCGACATGTCTGGTCTTTTTACAATACAGGCGGGCAGAAATCGCATCGTTACCCTGCCTACTGGTAATGGACACCCCGTCTGCCATTGCGTTCGAATGCAGGCCTTCGGAGACAAAGAGTGTAGTCCTCAGACTACATTCAAACCGACATTTCCTGGCTACTCTATATGTAAGTCGTAAGCTATCCGGCTGACGTTGGGTTGCAGCGGAGGATTCGCCTTTGCTATGTGTTTCTACGGAGATTGCGTAGGTCTTTGCGTGGGAGTACCTAACGTAAGGTTGTAAGGGAGGATGTAACGGCGCCTTACGCTTCGACGCAAATCCCGCCGGTACTATTCGTGGGTATAATAACACCCCCTCCTGGCGTTGCCCACATCAGGAGGAATACGTTGTACGGGGGATGCGTCAGTGCTATGCGTTGCGACGGAGATTAGGTCGGTACCCTATGTGAAGATAATTGATGCATCACATGACGTTGGGTTCAAACGTAGGTCTTCGTCGATAGGGAGGAGTACTACTCTAACCACGTTCAAACGCAAGTTGCCTAACTACTCTACGTGTAGGTCACAAACGACCCGGCTGATGACGTGTGAACGGTGGGGGGGACATCAAGTAAATTTCGCCTCTAGAAGCCTGTTTAGACTACGACGACAATAAGATCAACCCATAAGTATCCGCAGGTCTAGCTGTGCGGCTCTCCTTTTGGCCCAACTGGCCCAGAAGTGTGGACGGAAAACAGCAGTGTGAAACTCGATTCATCGCTCCTAACACTCCTAACGCTGCGCTGCATTAGCCCGCAGATATTTTTCCACATGCCCCCCATCGGGAATAGCGCCGAACATCACCTGACGTACGATCCCTTCTCTGTTCTTCTTCTCCATTTTAGAAACGTAAGCATTAGATTACAAGTGCTTTGGTGGACGTGCCTCTCCGCCAGGTGGCGTATGGTAATCTGGTTAAACCTACCAGAATACGCTGTCTGCACCGCAGGCGGCTGCGCGGAGCATCTGGGTAGAAGAACCCGGCAATTCAATCCAAATTTATGATATATAGATAAATACTTATGTTGGTTCTTTCCCGAACTTCAGGCGTTAACGAAAAAATATGCGGACCGCGGGCGTACAGGCATTGCCTCTTGCGGGATGGCTAACGGCCGAGCCACCTCACTATCCAACGACAAGAAAAACATTTCCAGCTCATCGATGACACGCTCCGCCTCCACAATCATCTCCCGCCACTCAAAGACGTCCTTCAGGTCTGCCTTCCCACGCCGCCTCCCCAGTGCCTTCACTTCGTTGCTACCTCTCCACTTTGATGAACCCGGGAGGCACCGAGGCCAAATGCTTGCCGCCGGAGAATAGGAAGTGAGCATCAACTTCTAGTCTTGCCTAAATATTCATCTGTCTGGCTGAGTTGATCGCTCAAGAGGACTCCCCACCCCAAGTATCTCCGTGTGTCCTCGGCCCCGGGCAAGCCACCGCAATTTTTCTCAAGCTACTCGCGCTCACGATCGAAGCGATACTCGCTGTACCATCCAGGCTTGTGTCATGAAGCCTCGAACGCCGCTCGTCGCTCAGGGAACCACCACCTTGCCAGCTTTTCTCCCAAAGACTCGATCATATCCTCAGGTTTGACGAGCTCCTGCGAGGACTTATCGTTTGCCTCGATGCCGCCCCATATACTTCGCTAACAGCGGCTTCTGGGTCTGGGAGCAGCCATTCCGGGAAGAAGGTACTATCATGGTCAGCATAGGTGAGGCTGTTCGGTTTAGGCAGACAGGTAAATACCGCTGCGGTTCTTGATTCCTCGTTCCCGACGCCATGGGGCTGGGGGACCCGCAATGGGCGGGAGGCCGGACCTCCGAAACGAAGCACTGCACGCCAAAGAGCCAGAGGCCCAATGGCGCGGTGGCTGGTAGTACCAAGAGGCACTCCTTGTGTTTCTACCAGATCAAGATGGGGCACTGTCTATCTAGATAGCACCTCAATTGGACAATGTACCGGCCCACCCCACAATGTTGGTGGTGCCAGTACCTGACCCAGACCCGGGAGTACCTCCTCAAGGGGTGCCGCGAGTGGAATGCCCAGCAAAAGATCCTGTGGGCGGAGGTGCGGAAGGAGACTGGGAGGTGGGAGGAGAGGTGGAAGATCCGGGACATTCTGGTGGATGAAAGGTGCAGCCGGGCGGTGCCGGACTTCCTCTCGTCTACGGACGTCGGGAGGCTGGTGCCATCTCCGGAAGAGAGCGATGCCGCAAGTGAGGCGCCAGAGTGGGATCTCCAGGAGCGCCAGGGGCGGGGAGAGGAGCGGGAGGCGGAGGAGGAGGAGCTGGGTGCCGCGGGGGAATTGGATGCCGGGAAGGAGCTACCGCTGTTCCTACCCACGCCCCCCTTTCATGGCATCCGCAGACGAGGATTAGTAGAAGGGACGGACTGCGCTTTCCTTTGTTTCTTTCCTTTGTCTGCCACTCTCTTTCGGTCTCTTCGTTTTCCATTGTGATCTCCTTGGTGCGCTCCTTATTTTCTTGGGACAAGCCTGGGCGGAGGCCAACGGGGGCTTGCAACGTGCCGCCACCGCGCGGACAGCGGACGGGAAAAATGGACAAAAATGTATACCGCCATAGTCTAGATAGGCTGAATGCGGGTATGATTGAACAAAAAAAAAAGATCGGGTTCAGCGATTCGAGCAGATTAGTAATTAGGTTGGCGCGAGACAATAGTATAGGTACTTCAGCCATAGTTAGACGAGCACCCGATTAGATATATCGTGCAGCAGCGGGAGCGAGTGTCGTTCTTCTTTCCCTTCTTCTTCTCCTTCTTCTTCCCCCCTCCTCCTTCTTCTTCCTCTCATTCTCCTTCTGCTTCCCCTTCTTCCCCACCTTCCCCCGCGTCTCCTTCTCCTCCTTCTTCTTCCCCCCTCCTTCCCCCTCTACGTCTGTACGCTCAAGGAGTACAACGGAGTTGATCGCCCCCCATTTACTCACCCCTCACTCCCTCTCTCCCACAGTCTCTTGCTCCATCTTCCACCGCCGCTCCGACGCCCTCCCCCCCCACAACCACCCACACCCGCTCAACCACAACCGCTCCCCCCCCGCGATGCATCCCATCGCTAATTACCCTATGTGGTTGCCCACACGTGGTGTGGCTGAGCGAAGGACAGATGAAGAAGGCGAAGTACTCGCCTTCTGTCATAATTTGAAGTTGAATCGCAAGTGGAAGGCTGCCCGCAATTCGTTCAATATTTTCCGCACTACTCCTACGAAGACCATTCGGTAATGTCTGCTCCCTCCTGTAGATGTCAATACTGACTCAGATTAGGGGAGCAACTAGGCATGCAGTCATCGAATATCTGGAAGCCGCCGAGGAACGAAAAAACAAGGACTACCTCTCGACACCCTGGTACGGCATCTCTTTGCCGTACCTAGCGATTATCCTCCACAATGTCCTGGTGGCGACTGTGATCACCTTCAGTTTGGTGTTGAGCTTCGCACACGCCATCACGGAGGGATACCCAAAGGGTGTCAAGAAGCCGATGGAATTGGTCGTATTTACTGCAATAGCAGTGACCATCAAGCTCGCCGCCCACATCGCCATGTACAAGCTCTCCGGTGAACCATCGAAGTTCCGAAAATACGGACGTGCGGCCGTGGTGGCCACCGGCTGCGTGTCTGCTGGTCTAAAAGGGATCGAAGGCATTCTGATCTGTGTGTTGGTGGACGGAGGAATCCCGAAGGACATCAAAAGCCGCTTCTCCATGTGCGCGCTTGCGGTCGCTGAGGGTTTACTTGCCGCTGCTGCCGGGATGGCATTTACCGGACCAGAAGTTGCCGCATTCGATAGCCCCGGCGACGTATTTGACGGGTTTGGAAGCCGCAATCGCTTCCCCAAACTGACGATCCAGGAAAAGCGGATCCTGATCGAAGCGCTCATAGTAGGTGAGCGTGAATAGTCCAATCAACTTCGGGAGACATATCCTGATGGCGTGTACAGATCCGCGTCCCCTTGTCGACGGGTGATTTTGTGTCTTGTGCAGGGGCATTGGAGGTGGGTATGAGGGTCACGGTGGTAGTCTGGGGGAGTCTTCGGGTTTGTTTTGTCAAATTCTTGATCGTTCGGCATGTTCTATTTTACGCCCTTTTGCCTCTATGACCCTTTTGGGTGTTGTTTTTCTGACGACCCAAATAGTTCTGTATGTCTCAAGCTTCTTTCGTTTCTTCATTCATACTCATCCTGTCTAGGCTACGGCGAAATACAATCCGTTTCCCATCCACCGTCCCCACCCGACCTCAAGCACGGGCTCGAAATTCCTTCCCACACCCTCCTACCTTCGGGAAACGGAGTTGGAGTGCGAAGCGAGGGGGACTCTTCCCCTTCTTTGTACCCTTTGTCATTTCTTAGGTGTGTCTATCATTTGAAGGGGACAGGCCAGTACGAAGGGCGGGGGGAGCCACAACGGGCCGCAGTCGGACTGATCGAGGTCGGGGTTGGGCAGGTGGGTGGGGTGGGGAGCCACCAGATCAGTGTCGAATATCAACCTAGGAGATTTTGGAAGAAGCAGCAGAAGATCCTCTGGAAGGCAGTGCGAGTACAGACGAAGCGCTGTAGGGATCGGTTTCGTATAGCCGATCTCTTCACAGATGAGCGCCGCACCGAGGCGATTCTTGAGTTCCTCGAGTCGACCGATGTCGGAAGGAAGGCAAGAGAAGAGGAGAGGGAGCAGGCCAAGAGAGCCAAAGGGAGAGCCGCATAGCTAGACTCGCGGACGGATATGGGTTGGTGTTGTTGTTGGCGTTCGCCGTAGTCTGGAAAGGCTTATAGATGCGAAATAAAATTGATGTCCCCCCCCCGTCCACACGTCTGGGGCAGTAGGGCCAAAAGGTGGATGGATATGGGCCGGTCTTATTGTCGTCGTTCGCCGTAGTCTAAACAGGCTATAGATGCGAAATAGAATTAATGTCCCCCCCCACCGTTCACACGTCATCAGCCGCGTCGACCGCGAACTACACGCAGAGGAGTACTCCTCCCTATCGGCGAAGACCTGCGCTCGAACCCAACGTCATGCGGTGCATCTATGATCCCTCACGCAGGGTACCGGCCTGATCCCCGTCGCAACGCATAGCATTGACGCATCCCCCGTACAAAGTATTCCTCCGTATATACGTGTCGGAAAAGCTTCTCACCGCCGGACACACGGCGCTGTGGTCGCTAGAGCTGAGAGGACGGCCAGTCTACAAGAGCCGACCGGGCACCGTTGCTAGGGAAGCGAACGCCGGAGGAGATAGCAGAAGCAGGGAGCCCAATGGGGATAAAGCGGGGAAGCAGCGATATGTACTTTGTGTTCTCTGCTCTGTGGTTTTAGTTCTGTACACTTATAATCTTTACATAGCAACAGTGATTGTCCGCTCTCGAACTCTCGTTCCATCGTGAAGAATCCCATCTCACTCACCCCCTTCGAAGATCCTCTACTGCTCTCTTCAACTACTAGCTATCGCCCCGAACAGAAGACCTGCGTTGAACCAGAAAGTCTCGGAAGCGCACGCAACGCCAGAAGGGGTGTTTTTTACTCACGAATGGTACCGATGGGATTTCCGTCGCGATGTATGGCACCGATACATCCTCCTTTTTCAAACCAACGTTATATGCTCCCACGCAGAGGCCTACGCAATCTCCAAGGAACATAGCAAAGACGATCCTCTGCTCTAACCCAACGTCAGTCGGATAGCTTACGACCTACATATCGAGTAGCCAGGCAGTGTCAGTTTGAATGCAGTCTGAGGACTACCCTCTTTGTCTCCGCAAGCCTGCGTTCGAACGCAACGTCAGACGGGGTGTCGCCTACCGCCAGGCAGGCTAACGATGCGGTTTCTGCCGCAAACTATCGCCAGTGATCTACATTGACCGGACATGTCGGTGGCAGACCCGACCACCGATCCCGACCTAGGGTTGGTCGGTCTGGATAACGTGAAGAAAAACAATTATTTTTCCTTGGGGGGCACGTGGTGGGGTCCAGTCGAAGCGGCGACCAGTCAGCAATAAATCTCCCACCGCCTCCACACAAATTACCGCACTGCGGAAAGAGCAGGAGGAGGTAGCGGAAGGAGAGGAGTTGCTAGAGGTGGAGTGTGATGGTAATAGTGGTGTGTAAGATAGCTACTGAGTACCTGGGCTAAGAGGGCAAAAGGGAGAGCCGCATAGGTGGACGATATGGGATGGTGTTGTTGGTGGTATTCGCCGTAGTTTGGAAAGGCTTATAGATGCGAAATAAAATTGATGGCCCCCCCCTCCAACACACACACGAATTACCGCAATACACACCCATACTCATAGCATGTCACGACCTTGGGGAAGAAAGCCAGTCGACACCACCGGGCTCGTAACGGCACCAGCCCGCAAAAACAGACTGATGACCGCCTGACTGGGGGTACCTTGGTTGTCTTCCAGCAGTATACGAATGATCGAGAGTCCTACAATGATATCGAGTCGGGAAAAGAGGTGGTGGACGATGATGGCGTCGGCGGCGTCGCCGTGAAGCTTTCTTCAAATTAGCGTTGTTCTGGCAGACCTATCCCGATGTCGGCAGACCGACCAGATGTTGCCCGAAATTATTCCGCACTGGTCTATGTAGAACACTGCGTATAGCACCGATGTGTCCCCCGTTACAACGTAGTCCTCCGTTCGGACACTACGTCAGGTGACGCACCCCCCGTTCCCATGCAGAGCACCTATATATCCTCCGTTGGAACGCAGTACAGAGGACTGATTATTGAGGCTACGTAGGTACTGCCGCCGCCTGCTGGGACCAGTTGGATACCTGTCCGGAGCCGGCCGTGGCGGCCATCTGTGCCGCCCTTGCAGTTTGTGCCGGCTGCGTCTCGCCCACGCGCTACGTCGCCGGAGACTAAATCGAAAGCGACCGCGCGTTATGTGGGGTTGCACCTCCAGGCTAGAGCCGGCCCTTCTCCCACCATTTCTCCAGCGTTTTCATTCCTGCCATTGACACGCGCCGCTTGCTAGCCAGCGCGTCCTCAAGGACCAGCGACTCGAGGTCAGTCTTGTCTGCCTCACCGGACTAGCCCTTGCGCCATATCCCACCCGCCCCTCCCCCTTTGGGCTGAATGCAAGTATGATTAAACAAAATAAAAGCCCGCTCTTCTCCCATGGGTTGTCACGGCACAGGCCTCCTCGGCGTCAAGCGCAAATGTTTTGAAATTCAGTTGCAATAGAGAAGTACGTGAATGTGAGTTGCGAGGGTATGACGCATGTGAGTTGCTTGGAGATGAGTATCAGTGGGAGTACGGATGCATATAAGGAGGGCTTTCTGCTGCGTGTTGCCTGTTCTTCCTTCTCTCTCACGCAACCTCTATTGTTTATCTCGTGTCATCCGCTGTATCCTACAAATCAAGTCATCCGCTTCCATTTCTATTCCTTCCGTTCACGGCGTTCGCTCGTCCGGCGTCTGACCGTCTCTGCGCTCTGTTCGGAGTTCGCTCCCCCAGCGTCCACCCGTCTCAGTCTTCCGTCCAGAGTTCGCTCGTCTAGCTTTTTTTTTGGTTTAATCATACTCACATTCAGCGTATCTAGGCTTTATCCTTTTCTCCGTCCGCTGTCCGCGCGGTGGCGGCTCGTTGCAAGCTCCCCTTTGCCCTCCGCCCAGGCCTGTCCCAAGAAAGTAATACGCGTACCAAGGAAGTCACAAAGGAAATAACAAAGGAAGATGGGGTCCGTCCCCTACCCCTCGTCCGCCGATGCCATGAAGGAGGGCGTGGGTAAGAACAATGATAGCTCCTCCCGAGCACGCAATTCCCCCACGGCGCCCAGCTCCTCCGCGGCTCCGGCTCCGGCTCCCTCTCCTCTTCCCGCTCTTGACGCTCCCGGAGCTCCACTCTGACGCGTCGCTTACCAGGTCGCCCTCTTCCACATCCGGCACCTCCCTTCCCACGTCCGTAGCAGCAAGGAAATCCAGCACCACCTGGCTGCACCTCCTTTCTGCAAGCAGATCCCTAATCTTCCACCGTCTCTTCCACCTTCCGGTCTGCTTCCGCACCTCCGCCCACAGGATCTTCTTCTGTTCCTTCCATTTCGGGTACACCTCGAAGTGTTCTCTCGTCTGTGTTGGGCCCTGGCACCATCAGCACTGAGCGGTGGGACGGACCTTAGCCCAGTGTAGGTATTGTCCGATGCGAGCGTGGCCCGTTTTCAGCTGGTAAAACCTCGAGGCGAGCCTTTTGGAGCCACTAGCAAAAGTGCCATCCGGCCTCTGGGTTTTCGGCATTCGGTATTTTGTTGTGGAGGTTCGGCCTCCTTCCCACTGGCGCACCTCCACCCACTTTCTCGCGGAGATCTCCCACTTGAGGTGCGCAAGAGACCTTGGGAGCGGCATCGCACGAGCCTCGTTCCGGTCTGAGTAGCTCGGCGTTCGCTCGTCTAGCGTTCGGCCTTCCCAGTCCTCTGTCCGGCACTCGCTCGTCTAGCGCCATCCCGCCTCTGTTCGGTCAAACCCATTCAAGTACCCCGGATTCTCCGCCGTCGCCGGTCACATGGGGTCACCCCGCTCCCGCTGTCGCCAGTTCCACCGCCGCCGTCTCCGGTCGCTTGAGGATCGACCTGACCTCAGCTAGCATTGCCGCTGGTGCCTTGCCTTTACCCTTCTCCTGCCGCTTCGCTTCCGGCTTGGCCAGGAGTACGTCAAGAAAGTCAGATGATATCTCAGCCTCGGCGGAAATTGTACATACATAGCATCATGAATCGAAATATTCGTCCAGTAAGATAGATACAACGTTCGCAGCTGAACACCAACGTCTGCACCGGGCTACGGCGATCTGAGCGCGGGGTGTGCGTAATTCATTAGCTGCGAGCCCAGCCGGTTGGCTAAGTGCTTTGGTGGACCTCCCTATCCGGCGGGCGGCATGTGGTGGTCTGGTTCTGCCTATGGACGTGAGCTGGTTGCAAAGAACGCAATGAATAAATGATCACAAGCAGGTGGCTGCGGGGATCAACTGGGTAGAAGAACCCGGTAATTCAATCCAAATTTATGATACATAAATCAGTATCTACATGTGTTGGTTCTTTTCCCGAACATCAGGCGTTATCGAAAAAATACGCGGACCTGGCGCACGGGCATTGCCTCTTGCCGGATGGCCAGCGGCTGAGCCACCTCACCATCCAACGACAAGAAAAACATTTCCAGCTCATCGATGAAACGCTCCGCCTCCACAATCATGTCCCGCCACTCAAAGAAGCCCTTCAGGTTTGCCTTCCCACGCCATCTCCTCACTGCCTTCACTTCGTTGCTACCTCTCCACTTCGACGAACCTGGGAAGTACCGAGGCCAAATTCTTGCTGTTGGAGAGTTGGCGACATTGAGCATTAGCCTCCAGTCTTGCCTAACTATTTTATCCGTCTGGCTGAGTTAGTCTCTCAAGACGACCCCCCACGCCAAGTATCTCCGCGTGACCTCGGCTCCGGGCAAGCCACCACAGTGTTGCTCAAGATACTGGCGCTCACGATCGAAGTGATACTCGACGTACCATTCAAGCTTGTGTCGCGAAGCCTGGAACGCCGCTCGTCCCTGAGGGAACCACCACCTCACAAGCCGTGCCCCCAGAGACTCGATCCTATCACAGAATTTGGCTAGCTCGTGCAATGACCTATCGATTGCCTCGATGCCATCCCCTACTTCGCTAAGAGCAGCTTCTGGGAGCAGCCATTCCGGGACGAAGGTACTATCATGGTCAGCATAGGTGGGGCTGTTCGGTTTGGGCAGACAGGTAAATACTGCTGAGGTCCATGATTCCTCGTTCCCGACGTCATGGTGCTGGGGGCTCGCGAGTTGTTCATCATTGTGGGTGGTGCGATGTCAGGTTTAACAATGGATTGGGTGAATTTAGCTGCATTGCTGCCTGCCTTATCGGATTACCACAACCTACTACGCGGGTTAACCGGTGTCAGAATAGTAGATAGAGTTATGGTTGGGAACGTTTATAACCGACCCAAAAGTAAGCCGAACTTTAAACGCCTACTCCTCCACCACCATTAAAGCGAATAAACGTTCTTTTGAGGTGATAGAGAAATGGAAGGATTGATTTTTCAAATTCTCCGATTAATTTTAGGGGGCGTGGTTGATTTTACTTGGGTTCAAAAATAAATCATTTTGGTGGGGAAGGTTGGGAATGTCCCCCGCGCTAGACTAAGCCACAATATTGCCATTTTGGGACGTATTAGTGCCGATTAATATTACATAATATCCTAATATGACTTGACGGAGACCCCTTGGCACCCAACGTTCGCATACATCTTCGATAGTAACGGTTAATGGTTGGTGGCGTGGCAGAATCCAGTACTTCAGGAAGACCTCAGCGTAGCCCTTTAAGAGAGTATTCACAATTTTCCCTCGTATACCATTTCGCTGAACACCAAAAGTGCTCAATGAAATTTGCGATAAAAAATTACCTCTTGATAAGCACGCTCGAGTCCCTCTTGCTTCCGCATACGGAAATCCTATTGATGGGCTAGAATCGACCGGGCGCAGCATTTGCTTTCAATGTTCGGCCTACGGATTGAACGAGTGTGCAGTCGCAGTCCAACGTGCCTCTCCGCATGTGATTTAGTGTATAACTAACTACGTTATGTGCGCAAATGACATGCAGATAGGCAAGTACGAGTTACCTGTAAACAGAGGCGCGAAAAGCTATGAGCCGCACTTGGTCGTTGAGCCGTACTTGGTCGTTGAGCCGTACGGAATGAGTTCGCGGGCTGGGAGGTGGGTGGAAACCGTGTGTGGGCGGGCGCGAAGGAACTGCTTGACGGACAGCTTTCGGGCGCCTGTACTCTGTTGACTGGCATAAAAGATAAAAATGAAAATAAAGGGCAACATTTCCCTCATTGGGAATTAATCGAATTATTAATCCCCCCCCCCCCCACGAATGTTCATGACCAGTCGGTTTAAGGCGTCCCCAACAATAATGATAGTTGATTCGATAAAGATACGTTTTCTTGGGTATCGCTTTTTTATTCATTCATAGACTGCATTTTCTCTACGTACAGGCAGGGTTCCCGACAATTCGTCCAGTCCAGTTCGAGGTAGGAATTGAGACGGATTAAACGATACAATCCCCGAAATATAGGACTATAAGGACTAGGACTGGTAGAGGAAATTGGACGGATCATAGGGCCGACGTTTCCAGAAACGTAAATTTTTGAGCGAATGATCCCTCGCAATGCGGATAAGCCCAAGTAGCTGTGAGTAGGATATCTCAGAAACCCGATGGGCCAGCCCTGGCATTGAACTGGAATAATCTAGGCCCGCTAGTTGGGATAAGTTGGAATATAGGGATCGATAGAGACGAAGATAGAGAATTGGATTGATGATACATTGTTGAGGGCAGAACATTCTCTCTATTACTACTGGCCTCAGGATCTTGTCACGGGAAACGACGGAAGACTGTCCCCCGTCATGGGTACTGGACGGCTCGAGCAGCCGCTATTTCCGGATATCGTCTTCCGCTGTGTGTCATCTCCGAATATCGTAGCTGTTCCGTCATTTCCAGACGTCCCGCATGTTGGCACCTCCTCTCACTTGACAAATGCAAAGGAAGGGGAGGTAAGGAGACAAATAACGCCGAATTGAGAGAATGGCAACAAACAACCGGAAGGAAAAACAGAGAAACTCGGTATCCATGGATGCCGAGTTGAAGTCATATGCGTTCAAAAAGTCTCATAGGAATACCATGGACATAAGTAGGAGAATAGTGCATCCTTCAACGAAAGTACAGAGTAAAAGGAAACAAAGTTTAACCGCCTGCCACGTGCTTCGCCTAATTTCATCTGGATATCAGTCCAATTCTCAGGCTGATCTATAGAGTAATCTGTCCGGTGAGCGCGCACAGCAACTAATTCCTGACCTGCTCGAATAGCTGAACCCGATCGGTTTGCTGGATCTGCTAGATTCGGTCGTCCTCCTTTGCTGTGTCGTAACCGTTCGATACCCATTGCTCAGTTCAAGTTGACCTGGGGATTCTCATCCTTCTAGCCTTTCTCAGTGGCAGGATTCTTCAAGGGTAGTGGCTGGTGGCTGGTAGGGAGATCAAAGTTTGAATCCGTAGCCTCCATGTTCCGGATTTGAGGGGGCACTCTGAGAATTTATAGCTTGAGAGCGTAGGAATAGTGTTTCATATGGCCGAACAAACAGGTATAGAAGTGAGTTCCGGCTCGATCGAATTTGACATCTCGACAGATCCCTGCTCGGAGACGGGAGGAGTGGTAATGGGTGGCGGGCCCGGTCGAAGCGGGGCGATGAGACAGTACCAGCACCTGTTGGAGTGAGCGTTGGAGAACCTAGGGTTCGGACGTATTTGGCCCTCACACTAGTGTGCCGGCGGCACCCTATAATTTCTGTTCCTCAGTAGCTTAGCTGGATGAGCTCTTAGACATCCTTGACCTTACCGAATACACTGCTATCTACCTCCTTTGGTGTGTCCGTCTCTCTTCTCTCTCTACACCGCCTGCTCCGTGGTGACTGCACTTGGCTCAGACGCCAAAATTTGTATGTTAGCGGAAAGCGCAAACACTGGAGACAGAGAGTTGCTGATGAGTATTTTCCGATACCAGATTGAGTCTGTAGCCCCTGGGCTGCAAACCAGGCAAAGAAATCACCCACAAGGTGTGGTAGCACATTTTGCGGTAATTGTTGAGGCTCAGACATAGTGGAGAGCGTATTGACTGTGATATAGAATCATCCGGAGATTGATATGGTAATTCTGAGTAAAGAGTTGTGAAGAGGCAAGGTGGGAAGGGCTTCAGGTAGGCGTCGAGATGAGACATTGTGGGATGCAGCTGTGACGGGATGAGTGGGTGAATACGCTACGCAATTGAGGTGACGTGTGGACAGTCGGTCAGAAGGGATAACGGGAGCGATGCCTTTTGGCAAGTGAAACCATAGTGGTAAGGAAAAAGGCAATTCCGTACGGATAAGAAATTAAGGTTGGAAGCTTCTTTTCACTCTTGGATTCTATGACATTCTTAGCGACCACCGAACATTGTGAGTGGCTACCGAGCGGGGAGAGCAACCACCGATCATACTGAGTAATCACCAAGCGAGTATAACCACCGATCATACTGAGTGACCGGCAAACGAGAAGAGCAACCACCAAACATAGTGAGCAGCCGCCCAATGAGGAGAGAACCCACAGAACATAGCGAATATCCACTGAGCAAAAGAGAGCAACCACCGAACATACTGAATAACCGCAGAGTGAGAAGAGCAACCACCGAAAATAATGAGTGAGTGGCTGTAACGGTGGGCCCGGCGGGCAGAACTCCAAGTAGCAAGGCGGCAGATGCGCAACAAGGGATAGGATGAGGAACGGATGAGCGCTACGACAAGCGGACGCCGAAGAACAGACCGAACGCTGGACGAGCGAACCCCCATGAACACTTATACAAATACATAGGTATATATTCTACCAAGTGGCACCTAAAGCAATCTTACGGATAAGTTGTGACATGCGGTACACACCCCGGATATTATGCACTACCTGTATAACCTATGGGAATCGGCTATATCGTCCTAGACTTATGCTAAGGTGGTGTAAACTTTTGGTGGGGCCGTGTATAACTCATGCAATTAGTATGCAGCTTCTGTACCATAGGGGAAGCCCCCACTCTTCTGCTGCGGGAGCTCCGCCGCTGCCGCCACCTGCTGGGCCAAGTTGGATGCCTGGGCCGGAGCGCTGGCCGTGGCGGCCACCTGTTACCGGCTTCTCCTCGCCGGAGCGCTGTGTCGCCGGAGCCCGAGCCGAAAGGTGCCGCGCGTTACACTAGGTTGCGAATCCAGGCTAGAACCGGCCCTTCTTCCACCATTTCTCCAGCATTTTCATTCCTGCCATGTACACGCGCCGCTTGCTGGCCAAAGCGTCCTTAAGTGCCAGCGACTCGAGTTCAGTCTCGTCCACCTCCACCGGACTGGCCCCTCCCCCATACGCCGCCCACTCCTCTTCCGTAGGCCACCCCGCTCCCACTTACTCTCCGCTGACACCAGTTCCACCACCAGGGGTCTCAATAGTGCGGCCGGGCCAGTCCTGTCCTCAGCCTGGTCTGGTCTGCGAGACACAGTCCACGCTTGTCCACGGCCTGTGGGCTCACCAGCTTTTTGGCGGCGGCGTGGTCTGGACTGGGTCGGGAAAATGAGGGAGATCTCATGATCCACTAGCATCTTACCATATCTTGGGCGGCGAGTGAGTTTCCAGGTTTTCGACTACAACTAAACCATTACTGGAAGTTCTCGGCATCTACCACAACAGATATAATAACGTACATACCCTGCAGAGCACAGGAAATATAATGCAATGAGACTATCCAAGAATTCTGTTATTCGGAGAAGAGGTTAACTATAAGCGAAATCTGGTGGTTATTTCTTGTGTTGTGGGTGGGTTTCCTGTTACTGAGAGCTTTCGGTCGCCACCACAACAACAGGCAAAACATCATGCACACACAGGAGAGCACCGGAAACATAAGGCTATCAAGATTATTCAAAAATTCCGTTAATCGGAGAAGAGATGGTGGAGTTCTAAGGGAAATCAGGCCCGCAATTCTTGGGTTGTGGGATTCGGCCACCAACACAACAATAGATAGAAAATCGGACATACGCAGAAGAGCACCGGGGAGATAGGGCAAACAGGGTTATCTAAAACAATTGCTAATTGCAGAAGAGATGGTGGAGCTGCCATTGTGACAATATGATTTTTTTAACCCTAACACTAGCGTTGGCCCGCAGCCCGACGGCCGACCCGGGCCAAGGCAGTCCGGCCGCCGGCCCCACCCAGCCGGACTGGGTCATCAGGAATCCCTGCCTGGACTGGACCGTCCCAAAAGCCCGCGGGCTGCCCGCGGGCTAGTCGGACTATTGGGTCCCTGTCCACCACCGCCCTCTCTGGTCGCTTGAGGATGGAGCTGACCTCGGCTGGTATTGCCGCTGGTGCCTTGCCCTTGCCCTTCTCCCGCCGCTTCGCTTCGGGCTTTGCCGGGAGCACGCCAAGAAGGTCAGATGGTATATCAGCCTTGGCGGAAACAGTACAGAGCGTCGTGTATCGAAATGTTCGTCAAGCGAGATAAAGATACAGCGTTGGACACTGAACCCCAACGACTGCATGGGCTGCACCGATCTGAGTGTAGGGTGTGCGGACTTCGTTGGCTGTGAGCCCAGTCGGTTGGCTAAGTGCCTCGGTGGACGTCCCTCTCTGGCAGGCGGCAGGGGTCTCAATAGTCCGCCGGCCGGACCGCGGGCTGCCGGCGGGCTTTGCGGACGGGCCAGTCAGGGCCGGGATTGCTGATGACCCAGTCCAGCTGAATGGGGCCAGCGGCCGGACTGCCTTGACCCGGGTCTGCCGGCGGGCGCTCACGGGCCAAAGCTAGTACAAGCGGTTAAAAAAATATATTGTCTCACATAGCAGCTCCACCATCTCTTCTCCAATTAACAATTTTTTAGATGATCCTGTTTGCCTTACCTTCCCGGTACTCTTCCGCGCATGTTCGATTTTCTATTTGTTGTGTTGGTGGCCGAAACCTCCCAGTAGCAGGTTTGGTGTAGCCCAAAATCCGAAAACCCACCCACTGCCCAAGAAATGCGGACCTGATTTCACTTACAGCTCCACCATCTGTTCTCCGATTAACAGAATTTTTGAGTTGTCTTGATAACCTTATGTTTCTAGTGCTCTTCCGGGTGTGTGCGATTTTCTGCCTGTTGTTGTGGTGGCGGCCGAAAGCCCCCAGTAAAAGGAAACCCACCCCAACACAAAAAATACCCACCAGATTTCGCTTAAAGTTCCACCATCTCTTCTCCAGTTAACAGAATTCTTAGATGATTTCGTTAGCCTTGTGTTTCCAGTGCTCTGCAAGGTATGTACGATTTTTATCTATTGTGGTAGGTAGATGCCCAGAGCATCCGGTAATGGTTTAGTTGTCGAATACCAGGAAACCCGCCCGCTGGGTATGGTAAGACGCTAGCGGATCATGAGATCTCCATCGTTTTCCCGGCCCGCCGACCTGTTGTAGTGTATGCTTAGTCTGTCCTCGTGACCACTGCTATAGATATAGGCAGTGGCGTCACCGTCACATGAAGACAACCATCACATCTCCACATCACTCCCATTGACAGGTTATGAGCCCTCTT